>JADMIO011014733.1_pt1 | contig 46984 bp, 57 predicted proteins | sample 8958161 | NCBI WGS metagenome assembly JADMIO01 (sample SAMN16585339, study PRJNA669376) | soil metagenome | isolation source: Crop rotation soil | place: USA: Cullars Rotation, Alabama | collected 2011
GCCGCGACTTCAAGTCACGTGAATTCCAAGCTTCGGATCCCACTGTGCTGGAAAGGGGCGTGGGCAGGCGGTCGTACATGTCGACTTCGACGCTCACCTCCTCCTTGTTCGAGAGGAGGTCGCCGGCGGCGTAGAAACCCGCCGGGCCGGAGCCGACGATGGCCACGCGCAGGGGGTTCTCGGGTGTCCCGATGGAAGACATGGGTTCGTTCGATCCTAGTCGGAGCCGCGCAGCGGGCGCGGGGCAGACCAGGCGTAGGCGGCCGCCAGGAGCGCCGCCACCGAGCCCACCAGGAAGATCCTCGGCCCCGAGTCGTTGGCCAGCGAGCCGAAGACCAGCGCGCCGATCGTGCCGTAGACGCCGGCCGCGTAAAGGCGCGTGCGCTCCTCTCCGATCGCCGCCCGCATCGGCGCGAGCAGCACGTCACGGCGAAGCAGGCCCCAGACCATCACGCCCGCCAGCGCGGCCACGCTGAGCGGGGTCGTGCCGCTTATCAGGATCGATCCCGCCAGCTCCAGGCGCCGGACGGCGGTGTCCCAGAGCTGCCCGGGCCCGCTGGCATCGAGCACGAAGCGGGTGAAGTGGGCGTTCCCGCCGGTCACGACGTCGACTAGGACGAGGACGCCGAGGGCGGCGACCGGAGCCAGGATGGCCAGGCCGATCGCCCTGCGGCTGGGCCCGCCGGGTAGCGAGGCCAGCACGGCCACCGCCGCGCCGGCGCCGATGGTGATCACCCCGCCGACGTCTGCGCCGAGGCGGCCGGCGCCCACGACGATCGCCGTTGCCAGGGCGGTGACACCGAAGACCCACGGAGCCCAGCGCGTGGGCCGCAGCGCCAGCAGCGAGCCGGTGCCGAGCAGGACGCTGACGGTGAGGATCGTCTCGAGCTCGTTTCCGATGCCGAAGAAGCGCGCGCCGCCGCGAGGTGTGGGGCCGGTGAGGGCGTTCACGATCAGCGCCGAGTTGTTTGCCAGGTCGATCGTGTGAGCGACCAGGAGGACCACTGCCGGGGCCAGCGCCCCGCCGGGCCATCGCAGCAACGGGTCGGTGATCGCGCCGAGCGCCAGGGATCCGAGCGCCAGGATCGCGTACTCGGCGGCGTCCCGGGGCTCGAGCGCGGCGGTGAGCAGGGCGAGCGACGGCAGCCAGAGGAGGGCCAGGAATCCGATCCTGAAGCCCAGGCGCAGGCCGTCGCGCCTGCCAAACGCCGCCAGCACGCCGAGCACCACCAGCCAGGCGGCCAGCGTCAGCACCAGGGCCGGGATCCGCCGGTCGGTCACCACCTCCTGCCTCGCGTTCAGGGCGTGGAGGTACTCGGCACGCGGGCCCGTGAAGGGCACGCTGGAGGCCGGCTGGCCCTGCATCTCGCGGGGCACCGGGATGCCCAGGTGCCGAAGCGCGGTCGGCGCGATGTCGGTGGTGGTCACCAGCCCCTCGCGCCGCGTCGTCGCGGAGGTGAGCAGCCCGGCGAAGCCGGGGGCCGAGACGGCGGTCGGCAGAAGCCCGAAGCTCAGGTTCGGGGCGACCATCACGTAGACCATGTCCTGCGGCCGGCGCTCGGCCAGGATCTGCTCCAGCGCCGTGCGCCCGGCGCCCCGGCGCGGCAGCCGCGCCACCACCAGCTCGTGATCCTCGAGCAGCGCCAGCGCACGTCGCTTCAGGCTGTCGGGCCCGGCCACCGACAGCCGCTCGACGATGCCGTCTTCGTTGGTCGCCACGATCGACTCGCCCTGGAGCGAGCCCTCGACGCCCGCGTAGGCCACGTGCCCCCCGGCCTCCTGCACGCTCGTGGCCAGAAGGCCAGGCACGATCTCACCCGGAGCGTCCGCGCCGCGCCGCATCGCGGCCTGCCACCCGGCCGTGCGGCCGGTGTCGCCGCGACGGCGGAGAAAGACGGGGCCGAGCTCGTCCGGATAGGTCCGGGTCGAGATCCGCGAGCCGGCGCTGATGTCCAGCAGCACCTGCTGGCGCGAGTACTGGCCGAGGATCGGGCTCGACAGGCCGAGGGCCGTGCCCTCGAGGCGCCCGAACTCCGGCAGCAGCGGGACGCCGGGGATCGTGTCGAAGTTCTGCGGCAGGAACGCGATCAGCACATGGGGCTCGCGGTCAGGCGCCTCGGCCGCCTGCGCGGGCGCGGTCCCCGCCAGGACCAGGACCAGTGCCAGCGCCGCGGCCTGCACGGCGCCGTGCAGTCGAATCGGCATGCGCGAAACTCTATGGAGCATGTCCGCCAGGAACTTCGTCAAGTTCACCTTCATACGCGCAAACGCCGCCTGGCGCGGGCTGCCGGCCGAAGAGCGGGCGGCTCACAAGCGCGAGTTCGCCGCCGCGTGCGCCGACTTCGCCGAGGACCATTTCCTTCGCGCCTACTCGACCGTGGGCACACGCGGGGACACCGACCTGATGGTCCGCGTCGTGGCTCCCTCGCTCGACCCGATCCACGAGTTCCACGTGCTGCTCAACCAGACCGGGCTGATGCGGCACGCGGAGATCTCGCACTCATACCTGGCCATGACCAAGGAGTCGGTCTACTCCGAGGAGGAGCAGCCACTGGGCCCGCGCCCGGGGGCGGACTCGAAGTACTTCATCGTGTACCCGATGTGGAAGAAGCGCGAGTGGTACGCACTGCCCGGCGAGGAGCGCATGAGGATCATGCGCGGCCACATCGAGGTCGGGAAGAAGTTCAGCTCGATCGACATCAACACCGCCTACTCGTACGGGCTCGACGACCAGGAGTTCGTCGTCAGCTTCGACGCCGACGATCCGGCCGAGTTCCTCGATCTGGTCCACGAGCTGCGATTCACCGAGTCGAGCTCGTTCACCCAGTCCGAGACGCCGATCTTCACCTGCATCTCCTGCTCGGTCGATCGCGCGCTGTCCGCGCTCGACGGCGAGCCCGTCTCCGTTACCGCGTGAGCGAGCCGACGATCCACCGGCCCGGCGAGGGCGAGCGGCTCGTGACGGCGAACATGGAGGCCGCGCTGAAGGCCACCCTCGACACGACCGGCGAGGGCTTCTACATGTCGGAGGCGCTGCTCGGACCCGGCGCCCAGGGCCCACCGCCCCACTTCCACGAGGCCATGACGGACATGTTCTACGTGCTGGAGGGAACGCTGAGCGTGCTCTCCGGGGCCGAGTGGCACGACCTCCCGGCAGGCTCGTTCGTGTCCGTGCCGCCGGGAAACGTGCACGCGTTCACCAACAACAGCGACGCCCCGGTGCGGTTCCTCAACATGAGCACGCCAGGCGGATTCGAGACCTACATGCGGGAGTTGTTCGAGATCACGCAGAACCCGGACGAGTCGACGCCCGAGCGCATGGCAGACCTGTTCGCCCGGCACGACGTCCACTTCCCGGAGTAGAACCGCCTCACGTTCCGGCACGCCCGGGCGTTCAATCCACATGGACTCCCACCCCCTTTACTGGACGACCATGGAAAGCCCGGTCGGCGAGCTCTTCCTCGCCGGCGACGAGTCGGCGCTGTCATGCCTTTACATGCGCAGGCAGCGGCACCGCCCCGAGCACGACCCCGCGTGGATCCGCGACGACGACCGGCTTGCACACGCTGCCGGCCAGCTCGGCGAGTACTTCGACGGCGTGCGCAGCGAGTTCGAGCTGCCGATCGCCTTCCGCAAAGGCGACGAGTTCGAGCAGAGCGTGTGGCGGGCGCTGCTCGAAATCCCATACGGCGAGACCTGCAGCTACGGCGACATCGCCCGCCGGATCGGCACGCCCGATGCCGCCCGGGCGGTGGGCCGCGCGAACGGGAGGAACCCGGTCGCCATCGTCGTGCCGTGCCACCGGGTGATCGGCAGCGACGGCTCGCTCACCGGCTATGGCGGCGGGCTGGACCGGAAGCGCTGGCTGCTGGAGTTCGAGGCCGAGCGGGCCGGCCGCGGGCAGATCGCCCTGCTCTAGGCCTAGCTGAAGATCGCCGGCAGCTTCGCCATCACGCGCAGGCTGCCACGAGGCCGAAGCTTGCCCGTGAGGATCAGCCTGCGCGGGTCCCGGCGGCCGCCGACCACGTCGACCCAGTCGTCGTAGCTGCAGCGCAGCGTCAGGTCGGGGTCCGCTGCCACGCCGGCCTGGGCACTGGTCGAGCCGTTGTCGATCCGCAGGTTCCAAGGATCGGCGTCGGTGAACTGCCACTGGATCGTGGTGGGGCGCCCCAGGCCGTGCTCGGGGTTCACGCTCCCTGCGACAGAGCCGAAGAGCAGTTCAAGCGTGTCCGCATCCCGCTTGGCGGGACCGTTCTTGGGACCCAGGATCCCGGCCTTCAGCATCTTGAAGCCGGTCTCCGCGCGCTCGCGCGGGTTCGTCCCCAGCGGCATGACGGACGGACCCGGCAGTTCCTCGACCGGCATCCCGGCGGAGCGGAGCTTGGTCTCGAGCGAGGTCGCGCCCTCCTCGCCCAGATCGGCCATCGTGTACCCGAACACCTCGACGTAGTTCTCGTCCAGTCCCGGAGGGAGCAGCACGGCAGCGGTCCACGGAAGGACCTCGCGCAGCACCTCCGCCACGGCGTGCGGCACCTCGGGATCGAGCTTGCGCAGGTCCGACAGCAGCTTCACGCCGAACCCGATGTGGCGTTGCTCGTCCGCGGCGACCTTGTCCATGCCGAAGCTGAAGCCGGGCAGCTTGCCGCGCTCGGTCAGGTAGGAGGTGATGAAGTGCTGGCCCGGCTGGGCGAGCGAAGCCTCGACGATGAGGTGGTACAGCGTGACCGCGGCGGCGAGCTTCGGGATCGAGCGGTCCCGGCGCAGCTCGTCGGCCATCGTGTCGAGGCGGTCGAAGACCTTGCGGAAGCCCCAGGTGAGCTCGGGCTGGATCGCGCCGAGCCCGCCGGCCATGGTGCCGTCACCGACCCCGACGACCTCGTGCATGAAGCGCTTGAAGAAGACCGCGTGGCGGGCCTCGTCCACCTGCTGGGTCGCAAGGAAGTACTTCTGCTCCTCGAGCGGCGCGGCGTCGATGTAGGGCGAGAGGTTGTCCGCGACCGCGTCCTCGCCCCAGAAGAAGAGGCAGTAGTTCCAGTAGGCGGCCTTCCGCTCGAACTTTGTGAAGTCGGCCTCCCACTGTCGGCGATCCTCGGCGAAGTCGATCTCCGTGGCGCTCCAGTTGCCCTTCTCCCAGCGCGCGTAAAGGTCCTCGTAGGTGATGCGGTCCGTCGCCTGGGTCTGGGGCAGTGCGGTGGGCATGAGGTCTCTCCTGTTCAGATAACGCTCGCTATCCGAATAATACCCGCTCGCGCCGCGACTACAATCCTCACCGATGACGGGAGCGAGGATGACGCGGGACGAGCGCAAGGAGCAGACACGCGAACGGCTGCTCCAGGCCGCCGAGCACGTTTTCGCCGAGCGTGGCTACCACGCGGCGTCGGTTGACGAGGTCGCCGAGGAGGCGGGCTTCTCGACCGGGGCGCTCTACTCCAACTTCGAGGGCAAGGAAGACCTCTTCCTCACCCTCTTCGACCGTCAGATCACGCGCCAGTCGGCCGAGATCTCGGCTCTGATCGAGGACCTCCCGAGCATCGACGAGCGCGCCCGAATCGGGGCTGAGCACTGGGTCGCATTCCTCGATCGCGAGCCCAAGACCGTGATGCTCTTCATCGAGTTCTGGTCGTTCGCCGTGCGCAACCCGGAGGTCCGCAGCCGCTTCGCCGAGCGCTACGGCCGCGTGCACGAGACGATGACCGGGCTGATCTCGCGTGGCGCGGAAGACCTGGGCGTCGAGCTCTTGATCGAGCCGCGGCAGCTGGCGGTGATCGTGGACGCCCTCGCCGATGGCATCGCGCTGCAGAAGATCGCCGATCCCGGCTCGGTGCCGGACGACCTCTTCGGGCGCGCGCTGATCATGCTGTTCGAGGGCGCGATCAAGCCCTCCGCGGTTCAGGGCTAGCCCCGATGGGAGATCCGGGCCTGCCCGGATGACGGGCACGCGCACGCCCGCGAGGGTTCAGGCGTGCTCCGACGACTGCGCCCCCGGCTGACCTACGCCAATGTGGTGGCCACGCTGGCGCTCTTCGCGGCGCTGGGCGGCGGCGCCTACGCGGCCGGCCTCGCCAAGAACTCGGTCAAGAGCAAGACCGTGAAGGACGGGTCGATCAAGGGCATCGACGTGCAAGACGACGGGCTCACGGGGGCCGACATCGCCGAGGAGACGCTGGCGACGCCCGGGCTGGCAGACGGGTCTGTGACAGGCGGCAAGCTGGCCCCGAATGCCGTGACCGCGGACAAGGTCGCCGATAGATCCCTCGACGGCGCTGATCTCAAGAAGGAGACGGAGATCTCGCTCCGGGGCCAGTTCGAGCGCTCGGCAGGGCTCGCGGGGCACGAGATCTGGGTCGGGAACGACATCGCGGAGACGAAGATGAATCCCTACGAGTTCACGTCCGGAGGCGAGGCCGGCGACGCAAAACTGAGCGCCTCCGACGGTCTCGAGACCGGAGAGCTGGATCCCTCGGACCTCCCGCCCGCAAACAGCGGCCGGCTCTACTTCCGCGAGAACAGCGGGGGCGACAACCGGACCGAGCTCGTGGTCCAGTTCGCCGACGGCGACATCGACGTGATGGAGATCGACGCACCATGAACATCCGTTCCCGCCTGACCTACGCCAACGTCATGTCCACGATCGGGGTCTTCGCGGCGTTCGGGGGCGGTGCCTACGCGGCCGCCGGCCTGGCCAAGAACTCCGTGAAGAGCAAGACCGTGAAGAACAACTCGCTCAAGGGCCTCGACGTCCAGGACGAAAGCCTCACCGGCGCCGACATCGACGAAAAGACGCTCGCCGCGGGCGAGCTCCCCGACGGCTCGGTAACCGGCCCGAAGCTGGCCGACGACTCGGTGCAGTCGGGCAAGATCGCCGACGGCACCATCTGGCAGGCGGACATCGATCCGACCATGTCGCTCACCCTGGACGGCGAGGGACAGACGACGCTCATCAACGGGGACGAGGTGAGCCTCACCGATGGGTTCTCGAAGACGACCCTGGGCCCGACCAGCGTCGAAACCAGCCTCCCGAATGGGGGCGCCGTGCTGAATCGCAGCCTGACGATGGAGGAGATGGTCACCGCTGGGCCTCCGGATGCCAACTCCGGCCGCATCTTCTTCCGCGAGAACAGCGGGGGCGATGACCGCACCGAGCTGGTGGTCCAGTTCGCCGACGGCGACGTCGACGTGCTGGAGATCGACGCGCCCTAGCGGCCGGTAGTGGCCAGCTCGTCGATCCGGCCCTTGGCCTCGGCCAGCCCGAGACCGGTGTCCTGCCGGTACTCCTTGATGGCGGCGATCAGGTTGCCCTCTTTGACCAGCCGGCGGACCTCGTCGGACACGTCCGATCCGGCAGGTGCCGGCGGTGGCGGGTTAGCCGTGCCGCTCGCGTAGATGTGGGCCACCTGCCGCTCGAGCTCGGCGACCCTGCGCATCAGGTCGAGGATGTTCGTGTCGTAGTTGCTCACGCCGCCGCGCCGATGCGCGTCAGGAGGGTGCCGAGCTGGGGCGAGGTGATCACCATCTCGTCGCCCGGCTTCAGCCAGACGCGCGGCTCGCGGACGCTGCCGACCCCTGCGGGCGTGCCGGTGGAGATGATGTCGCCCGGTTCGAGCGTCATCAGGTGGGAGAGCTTCGAGAGCAGCGTGGGGATGGAAAACACGAGGTCGGCGGTGGTCGCCGACTGCATGACCTCGCCGTTCAGCGTCAGCTCTATCCCGACCGCGTCGAGTGGCCCGGCCTCGTCGAGCGTCACGATGGCCGGCCCGCACGGCGCCGAGCCGTCGAAGACCTTGCCGGGCCCCCACTGCGGCGTCTGGAACTGCAGGTCCCGGGCCGAGAGGTCGTTCAGCAACATGAGCCCGGCGATGTAGTCCTTGGCAGCCGACTCGGGAATCTTCTTCGCCGTCCTCCCCACCACGAACGCCACCTCGGCCTCGTAGTCGACCTTCTCGCTCGCGGCCGGGAACGGCACCTCGGCGCCCGGCGCCGCCAGCGCGTTGGCGAACTTGGCGAAGAAGGTCGGGGCCTCCGGCGGCTCCAGGCCCGCCTCCGCGGCGTGAGCGCGGTAGTTGAGCCCGATGCCGATGATCTTCCCCGGACGCGCGATCGGCGGCAGGAGCCGGACCCCGGAGAGCGACACGGGCTCGTGGACCGCGGGAGGCTCCTCGCCCAGGCCCTTCTGGATCAGGCCGAGCACGTCGCCCTCGATCTCGGTGACCATGTCACCCCTGAGGAGGCCCGCGCGAGGGCCGTTGCCGCCGTCGAAGGTCACGAGTCGCATTGGCCCGGAGGATAGAGAGGGCAGCGCCGTAGACTCCCCCGCCATGGCCGACTCCGACAAGTCGATCCCCACCGGGCGCTACCGGCGCGCCGCGAAGCTGGGCCGCTTGGCCGCTTCCGAAGCGACGAAGTCGACTGCCACCAAGGCCGCCAACCTGGCCCGTGACAAGGATGGCCGGCGGGCCGCGGCCGAGCGTCGCCAGATAAAGGCGGCCGAGCAGATCGTGGAGGTGCTCGGCCAGATGAAGGGCGCCGCGATGAAGGTGGGGCAGGTCGCTTCCTTCCTCGACACCGGCTCGCTCCCGCCCGAGGTGACGGAGCGGCTCCAGGAGAAGCTCGCGGAGCTCCGCGACAACGCGCCGGTCGTCCCGTTCAAGGACATGAAGAAGGTCATCGAGCGTGATCTGGACGACAAGCTCTCCAACGTCTTCAGCGACTTCGACGAGGAACCGATCGGAGCTGCCTCGATCGGGCAGGTCTACTTCGCCACGCTCAAGGAGGAGGACAAGCGGGTAGCCGTGAAGGTCCAGTACCCGGGCGTGGCCCAGGCCGTCCGGGCCGACCTCCAGAACCTCGGGATGATCCTTCAGATCGCCAAGCGGGTGGCCCCTGGGATGGACACCCGAGCGGTGGGCACCGAGATCAAGGAGCGGGTTACCGAGGAGCTCGACTACGAGCACGAGGCGCAGAACCAGCGCGCGTTCGCCCGACTCTGGCGCGGCCATCCCTTCATCCGGATTCCCGAGGTCTTCACGGAGTACTGCGCCGAGCACGTTCTGGTAACCGAGTACGTCAAGGGCATCGGCTTCGAGGAGGTGAAGACCCTGGATCAGGCAGCGCGCGACCGCTACGCGGAGATCGTGTTCCGGTTCTTTTTCGGGTCGATGTACCGGACCGGGCAGTTCTCCGGCGACCCCCATCCGGGCAACTTCCTCCTGATGGACGACGGCAACGTGGCGTTCCTCGACTTCGGAATGACGAAGAGCCTGACCAAGGAGCAGGTCGAGCTCGACCGCACGGCGTTCCGCTGTGGAATGGAGGGGGACGCCGAGGGGCTTCGTGCGGCGCTCCAGGCGGTCGGCTACTACCACGAGGACGAGGAGCGGATCACCGCCGACCGTGTCATGGCCCACTTCAGGGCGCTCACCTCCTGGTACACGAGCCCGGGAGAGCAGCAGCTGGATCGCGAGTACCTGCGCCAGGTGATGCTCGACGCCGGCGACCCGCGGTCGGAGTACTGGGACATGATCCGGCGCTACGACGTTCCGCCGCACACGATGCTGGCGCGGCGCATGGAGGGCCTCGTGCTGGGAGTCCTGAGCCAGCTGAACGCCCACGGAGACTGGTACTCGATCGCGCGTGAGTGGATCTACGACGATCCGCCGGCCACAGAGCTGGGCAAGCTCGAGGCCGAGTTCTTCGCCGGCCGAGGCCGCGCGCCCGTCGTTGCGTGAGCCGACCGGGCGCCGGAACGTCCTCCGATGCGGCCCGAGCGCTGCCGGACGACGTCAACAAAGCGATAAAGGCACTCGCGGAGGCGGACTCGACCATGGGTGCTCTGATCGCCCGCTTTGAGACCCCGGAGGAGGTGCGCAAGCGCCGCGGGCGGCCTCCCACCTCGGCCTACGGCGCGATCCTCCGCGCGATTGTGGGCCAGCAGCTGTCCACCAAGGCCGCGCGGACGATCTACGGCCGGGTCGTGGACATGTACGACGGAGACCCGACGCCCGCCCAGCTGATCGAGACCGACCCCGAGGAGCTGCGCGCCGCCGGCCTGTCCTACTCCAAGGCGGCGTATCTCCGCGACCTGGCGGAGAAGATCGAGGACGGCGACCTGGACCTGGATCACATCGCCGAGCAGGATGACGAGCGCGTGGTGGAGGAGCTGACACAGGTCAAGGGCCTGGGCCGGTGGACCGCCGAGATGTTCCTGATGTTCCACCTGGGCCGCCCCGACGTGCTCCCGGTGGGCGACCTGGGAATCCGCAAGGCGGCGATGATCGAGTACGGCCTGGAGGAGATGCCCGATCCCGAGACGCTCGAGCGGCTGGGCGAGCGCTGGCGGCCCTACCGGAGTCTCGCCTGCTTATACCTCTGGCGCTCCCTGGACAACGCTCCCTAGCGCACTCGGTTCAGCACCCAGCCGCGCTCGGGAATCTCGATCGCATCCCGGGTGGCATTGATCGTGACCTCCTCGAAGTGACCGCGGGGGCCTTCGATCGCGCCGGCCTGTGCCCTGGGAACGTCGTCCAGCCCGCGCGATCGCGGCTGCTGCCTCAGTCCGTCGGCGTAGTGGAGCCTCATGCGCATGAGGTGCCCGTCGACGCGCTCCGTGAGCCGTGCCGGGGAGCAGTAGACGTTGTAGTCCGCCAGGGTCACCTTGCCGCGGTCGGTCCGCATCTCGTAGCGCTCGTCCTCGCCGGCGGCGAGACCCTTCCTCGAGGTGTCCCGCCGGGTGTTCTCGAGCGGAGCTCCCGCAAGCGGCTCCCCCGTCTTCATGAAGCGCCAGCCCGCTGAGCGAGGAGACGCCAGGTCGCGCTCCCAGTAGCCGGTGCTGCCGCCCCGGGCTCCCTCGACGCGGAGGATCGCGTGGATCGCCCCGGTCCCGGTCTTGGCGATCGAGATCCGGTCGGTGATCAGGCCCGGGATCTTCGGCTGCTCGGTCCACGGCTCGGCTGGCAGCTGGATCGGTGCGCCGTCGCCCCGGCCGCGCTGGTCGTCGTACGAGTAGCTGAAGAAGACGGGGTCGTGGCCCGAGATGTCGAAGTCGTATAGCCGCGTGAACATGTCGCCACGGCGAGACATCACGAAAAGGTGCGACCCGCTGGCGTTCATGCTCACCGCGCGGAAACGGCCGCGCTCGGGCCCGCAGGCCTCGTAGCTCTGGTCATGCGGCAACCAGGGGTCCCAGAAGGTCAGCCGCCGTCCCCCGCGCCGGAGCCCCCAGATGTGGGACACCTTGCCCGAGCCCACCGCCGTGCGGTTTCCGGCCGGGTCGGTCCAGGTCTTGTCCTCGACCGGTGAGATCACCGACCAGGCCCACGCGTCGAGGCCTGGCGGAAGGGCCCATCCGAGGCCCAGCCAGAACGGGGTGCCCCAGCGGAACGACCAGTTGAACAGGGCGCCGTCCTTGAGCGCGTTGTCCATCGTGAAGATCCGCCGCGCGGAGTCCAGCGCGATCATCTCGTCGTCGTCCACCGAGATGGCCTTCACCCTCCCGGCGATGCAGGCCGGCAGCGGCATCCTCCGCCACGGATCGCCGCTCTGGCGTCCGCGCGCGTAGATCTGGCCCTTGCGCAGGGCGAATTCGTAGAGGCGGTTGAAGGTCTCCCGGGGAGTCCGGAAGTCAACCCTCTCCGGCAGGCCGCCACCCGCCTTCGGCCAACTCCGCGGGATGCCCTGGACCGGGTCCACGCGGACCACGTCGGGCACGCCCACCGTGCTGGCGGCCAGCACGGCACAACTCTGCTCCCGGACGCCCTCGCCCAGCGCGTCGCCGAGCTCCGAGGCGGCCGCCCCGGTGGCCGAAACGCCCCAAAGAAGCAAGGCGCACGTCAGCGCCGACCCCCTCCCTACCCGTTTCATGGGTATGCACGATACGAGCACGCGTCGCGCCGGGCGCAGGCGGCGCCGGGGCGAATCGGGCAAGCGTGTCCGGTTATGACCCATATGGGGTCACAGAGGGGCCCGCTTGACGAAATCCTGGCCGGGTTGGCCGCCGGAACGCATGGAGTGGTGACTCGTGGGGAGATGAACGCCGCGGGAATCGGCAATCGCGCGATCCAAGTAAGGGTGCGCCGCGGATCGCTGATTCCGGTGCACCGCGGCGTCTACCGCGTCGGCCACACCGCCCCCAGCGCCGAGTCCTCCTTTATTGCTGCCGTACGAGCCTGCGGTGCCGAGGCACTCCTCAGCGGCCGCGCGGCTGCTCATCTGCATGGGCTACTGCGTGGTGACGTCCCGAAACCCGAGGTGCTCACCACGGCCAAGAGCAGGCCGGAGGGGGTGACGGTCACCCGAACCCGCGCCATCGATCCAGCCGACCGCGACGTCATCGGCAGCATCCCCTTGACAACGATCCCGCGGACCCTCGTTGACCTCGCCGCCAACCTCGGCGATGCAGCGCTCGCCCGAGCCTGCCATGAGGCGGTCGTCCGGGACGCCGAGATGCCGTCGAAGGTGGAAGCCGTTTTGGAGCGGCGGCCTGGGTGCCCGGGCGCGGCCCGTCTGCGGCGGCTGCTCCATGGCGACGATCCAGTCACCCTGAGCCGGCTCGAGCGCCGCTTCCTGCGGCTGGTCAAGCACGCCGCCCTCCCCCTCCCCGATGTCAACGGCCGCACCGGAGCCCACCACGTCGACTGCCGCTGGTCCGCTCACCGCGTGACCGTCGAGCTGGACGGTTACCGCTTCCACCGCTCCCGCCAGGCCTGGGAGAGGGATCGCGAGCGCGAGCGGGCCGCCCGCGAGCGCGGAGATGAGCACCGTCGCTACACCTGGGCGGACGTCGTCGAGGACCCGGACCGGACGATTGCGGACGTCCGCTCCCTGCTTGCGCGGCGCGCGCCGGGGTAGGCTGCCCGCGTCCTCCGCTTCAACCCGAGAACAGGAGAGTGCTGATGTCCGAGGTCCAGATCCCCTGGAACGGTTCCGAGATCGCCGGCTACCTGGCCGTGCCCGAATCGGGCAGCGGACCCGGCACGATCGTGCTGCAGGAGTGGTGGGGCCTGGACGACAGCGTGCGGGCCGCGTGCGACAAGTTCGCCGCGGCGGGCTTCGTTGCCCTGGCGCCGGACCTCTACGGCAAGGAGACCACGAACGAGCCGGACGAGGCCCAGCGGATGATGATGAACCTGGAGATGGACAAGGTCGCACGCCAGATGAGTGGCGCCGTGGACCTGCTCGCCGGGCACGAGGCGGTCACCGGTGACAAGGTCGGATCCATGGGCTACTGCCTCGGCGGCGGGCTCTCGATCTGGGCGGCCAGCGTGAACGACAAGGTCGGCGCCGCGGTCTCCTTCTATGGGGTCTTCCCCCACGGCAAGCCCGACATGAGCGCGATCAAGGCGCCGGTGCAGGGCCACTTCGGCACCGCCGACGACTTCATCCCCGTTGACGACGCCAAGGGACTCGAGCAGGAGCTGAAGGACGCCGGCGTCGACGCCGAGTTCTTCCTCTACGACGGATGCGGCCACGCATTCGCAAGCGAGATGAACCGGATCGGAACCGGCAACGAGGAGGCCAAGGCGCAAGCCTGGTCCCGCATGCTCGACTTCTACCGCGCGAGCCTGGGTTAGCCGCTAGGAGGGCGGCTGCGGCTGGTTGAGCAGCTGCGTCTTCGCCTGCTCGAACTGCTCGTCGTTCAGGACGCCCATCTCGTGCAGCTTGGCCAGCTGCTCGAGTGACTGCGTGAGGCCGGTTGTGGCGGTCGTCCTGCTGCCGCTGAGGTCGATGGTGGCGAGCGAGCGGATTCCGCCCGTGCTCACCGTGCCGTCGTCCTCGTCGTCGACCTCGGCCTGCGCGTAGCTCCTGAACAGCTTGTCGACGCCCTTGCGCTTGGCGACGATGCTGAAGAGCAGCGGAACCAGGCTGACGGCAAGCCAGATCCAGCCGATCATCTGGAGCACCGGCGCAGCCGGGTCGGAGTCGGGCGTGGAGATCGAGTCGAGGAAGTCCGTGACCGACGGCAGGTGCGAGACGACCACCATGGCCGCCCCCGCGATCGTGAAGAAGACTAGGACCGGGTTGACGCGCACTCGGCTGCTTCCTCGTCATCCGCTACGCGGAAGGAAGAACCACAGCCGCAAGCGGCCACCACGTTCGGGTTCGAGACCTCGAACCCGGCTCCCATCATGCTCTCCTTGAAATCGACCACGGAGCCGTCCACGTACTGCAGGCTCTGCTCGTCGACGATGACGCGGATGCCGTGGTCCTCGAAGACCTTGTCGCCATCGCGCTGCTCGTCGAGCGCAAGGGCGTACTGGAAGCCGGAGCAGCCGCCCCCGCGCACGCCGACCCGCAGGCCGGAATTCTCCGGGGCGTCTTCCTGGCCGGCAAGGAACTCGGTGACCTTCTCGGCAGCGATGTCTGTAAGGGTGACCATCTGATGCAATTCTAGCGAGCGGGACAACGTAGCTATCTTTTCTGAAGCAATGCCCACCACAGACGAGCTAAAGGACCGGATCGAAAGCGCCCTTCCGGGGGCCGTGGCCCAGGTCGAGGACCTGACCGGCGGAGGCGATCACTTCCGCGCCGAAGTCGTGTCCGAGCGCTTCGCGGGGCTGTCCCGCATCGACCAGCACAAGCTCGTTTACGAGGTCTTCGGCGACGAGGTGGGCGGCGCCATCCACGCCCTGTCGATCAAGACCTCGACCCCGGACCAGACCGCCCCTACCGCAACGGAGGCTTCCCGATGACAAACGACGAGATCCGAGCCTTCATCGAGGAGGCGATCAGGGACAACGAGGTGATGCTCTTCATGAAGGGCACGCCGACCGAGCCCCGCTGCGGCTTCTCCGCCCGAACCGCTGCCGCACTGAACGCGCTCGGCGTGCGCTACGCCGCGCTGGACATCCTTCCGGACCCGCGCATCAAGGAGGAGCTTGTGGCGGTCTCCGGCTGGCCGACCTCGCCCCAGCTGTTCGTGAAGGGCGAGCTCGTCGGCGGCTGCGACATCGTCATGGAGATGTACGAGTCGGGCGAGCTGGCCCAGCTCTTCGGCGTGGACATGCCGGAGGACGAGGAAGAGACGCTCGAGGACGCCTCGCAGCTCCCCGCCCAGCAGTCGGGCATCGGCCTCGAGAACCGCCTGGGCTGACCGCCCAGGCTTGCGGCCCACTGACCCGCTGGCGAAGGCCGCCGGTCCGAGAGCCGGCGGCCTCAGCGCTTGCGCAAGCCCTTCGCGCGCGACTGGACGGCTGAGCGCCCGCGCTCGGCCATGTCCCGTGCCTGCCGGCGGTACTGCTCCTTCTTGTCCTCGGGCAGCTGATCCCAGCGTCGGTAGCCCTCGAGGACGATCGGCCACGCTCGCCTCACTCCGGCGGCGGCACGACCGAACATTGATCCAACTGCGGGCACGAACCGGAGATTAGCCCTCAGCCGCGGCCGACCAGCCGGGACGCCGTCCTGCCCATGCGCTCGGCCAGCCCCAACCCGGCCGCCGCCGCCTTGTAGGGGTATGGTTGCGAACGCCGGGACCGGGCGATGCGGTCGCCCTCGCGCTCGAGGTACCACTTGACCGTCGACTCGAGCGTGTCCTCGTGGGGCGTCGGCTTCCAGCCGAGCTCGCGCTTGGCCTTGTTGTTGCGGTAGGTCCACCAGAGGGAGAGCGACCGCGCCTCGTCGACCGTGAGCATGGGCCGGCCGGGCGCGCGCTCGGCCATCTCGGCCACGCGGACAGCGATGCTCGCGGGGATCCTCAGCGCCGGCGGCTCGACGCCTGAGATCCGGGCGAGGTCGGCGAAGAGCCGGCCAAAGGTGTAGTTGCGGCCCGCCAGGATGTACCGCTCACCGGCCTCGCCCTTCTCGTCGGCCAGCAGGTGGCCCGACGCGACATCGGCCACGTCGACGATGTTCAGCCCGCTGTCCACGTAGGCCGGGATCTGGCCGAGCAGAAACCGCCGCACGATCGTCGTCGAGGTGCAGTGGATATCCCCCGGGCCGAAGACGATGCTCGGGTTGACGCACACCACCGGAAGCCCGCGCGCCGCGATCCGCAGGGCCTCCACCTCCTGCTCGTGCTTGGAGCTGACGTACGCGATGTCGATCTCGCCGGACTGCCAGACCTGGCTCTCGTCCGCGACCCCGCCGTCCGGGGCGTGCCCCACGGCGGCCACGCTCGAGGTCATCACCACGCGCCCCACCTCCGCCCTGAGACTCTCCTCGAGCAGGTTGCGGGTGCCCTCCACGTTCACGCGGAAGATCTGGTCGCGATCCTTCCTTCCCATCGAGACGAAGCCCGCGATGTGGAAGACCTTGTCCACGTCCTTCAGAGCCCGGCGGATCGCGCGGCGGTCAAGCACGTCACAGCGGACGGCCTCGTAGTCGATGTCCTTCAGCGACTCCGTGCTGGTCGACTCGCGCACGGTCAGGCGAAGGTCGTCGCCGCGCGCGGCGAGCGCGCGGACCACATGCGATCCGACGAAACCGGCCCCGCCGGTGACGAGTGTCTTGCCCACGGCGCCAGGCTAACGAAGGCCGAGCACACGACCTCTCTAGATTCGTCGCATGGCAGTGGGACTCGCGCTGATCGCGGCGACGGCTTACGGCGTCTCCAACTATGTGGGGCCGCGGCTCAGCCGGAACGCGCCCGTGCTGGTGGTCATCGCCGCCGGCCAGTTCATCGCGCTCCTGGTGGCCGCGTCGGTGCTGTTGATCGGCGGGCTCCCCGACCTCACCTCCGAGCTGGTGCGCGCCGGGCTGCTGGCGGGCGTGGGCAACGGGCTGGGCGTGGTCCTCTTCTACAAGGCGGCGAAGACCGGCCCCCTGTCGATAGTGGTGCCGGTGGGAGCCCTGGGGGCGCTGGTGCCGGTGGTCGTGGGAATCGCCGGCGGCGAGCCCGCCACGGTCCTGAAGATCGGAGGCGCCACCCTGGCGCTCGTCGGCATCGTGCTGGCCACGAGCCGGACCAAGGGCGGCGAGGAGCACGGGGACATCCGGGCCGCGGCCCTGTGGGCCGGAGCGTCGGCGGTGGCGTTCGGCCTCTTCCTGACCGAGATCGCCGGGGCGGCCGAAGGCGGCATCTTCTACGCCGTGGCCAGCTCCCGGGTCAGCCTGCTGCTGATCGTCCTGGCCACGGCGATCGTGATGGGCCGCACGCTGCGCGCCCCGGCGGCCGAACTGCCCCGGCTGGCCATCCCGGGGATCCTGCTGTTCAGCGGCACGCTCGCCTACTCCGCCGCCACCCAGATCGGCGAGCTCTCGATCGTGTCCGTGGTGGGCTCGCTGTTCCCAGTCGTGACCGTGGGACTGGCCTACTTCCTCGATCACGAGCGGCTGGCGCCGCTGCAATGGCTCGGGGTGGTGCTGGCGCTGACCGGGGTCATCCTGCTCAGCGTGCACTGACCGCGACGGGGCGAGAGGCGGTCTGCAGGTAGGCTCACCGCCGATGGCGAGCGTCGCAATCGTGGCCGACACCACCGCGTACCTGCCGACCCAGATGGTCGAGCAGCACGACGTGACCCTTGTCTCGCTGTACGTGAACTTCGGTCCCGAGCGCACGCAGCCCGAGATCGAGATCTCCGACTACGAGGCCTTCTTCGAGGAGTTGCGCTCCGGCGAGCGCCTGCCCACGACCTCCCAGCCCTCGGTGGGCGACTTCGTGGCTGCCTACGAGCCGCTGCTGGCCGCCGGCAAGGACGTCGTGTCGCTGCACATCTCGGGTGGCATCTCAGGCACGGTCGAGACCGCCCGTCAGGCGGCCGAGGCGCTGGAGCGCGAGGGCAAGGGGGGCGAGCGCGTGCACGTGTACGACTCGGAGACCTCGGCCGGCGGGCTCGGCATCCTCGTCCTGGTGGCTGCCCGCTGCGCTGAGCGCGGGGGCTCGGCCGAGGAGGTCCTCGAGGCCGTCCGCGCGGCGCGCGCCGAGCTGAAGATCTGGTTCGCCATCGACACGCTCGAGTTCCTGAAGCTCGGCGGGCGGATCGGCGGCGTGAGCGCCTGGATCGGCTCAACGCTGAAGGTGAAGCCGATTCTCACCCTGGAAAACGAGATGACCCCCGTCGAGCGCGTGCGGACCAGCAAGCGCGCCTTCGAGCGCATGGTGCACTTCGCCGAGCAGCTGCATGAGGACGGGGCCGACGCCTGGGTCGTCCAGCACATCCACTCCCCCGAAGAGGCTGAGCGGCTGACCGCGAGAGGGCGCGAGGTCTTCGGCTGCGAGCCCACCTTCGTCTCGGAGATCGGGGCCGTGCTGGCCACCCACACCGGCCCGGGCCTGCTCGGGATCGGGGGCATTCCGCGCCACCATCTGGGATGAGCGCCGGCCGGATCCCAGCGCCGCCTCCCCAGTCGGACACGCTTTCGGCGAAGTCGATCCTTCGCGTGGTGCTGATCGTCGTGGCCACGGCGATCACGCTCTACGTGCTCTGGCTGCTCCGCCAGCCGCTGGTCTGGCTCTTCATCGCGGCCTTCCTGGCGATCGCGCTGTCGGGCCCGGTGAACCTGCTGGAGCGCAGGCTGCCGCGCGGGCTCGCGATCGGAGTCGTCTACCTGGTCCTACTGACCCTGCCGCTCGCGCTGGGCGCGATCTTCGGCCCGCCGCTGATCAACGAGGCCAATTCGCTGGCCGACAACCTGCCGCAGTACGCCCGCGACGTCACCGCGTTCGTCGACTCGGACCCGACGCTGGCCTCGATCGAGCAGAACTTCGACATCACCCAGACGCTCGAGCAACAGGCGCAGACGCTGCCCTCCCGACTCGGCGACGCGGCCACCGTGCTGGGCGGGCTCGGGGTCCTGCTGGTGAACTCGATCACGTCGATCGTGATCGTCCTCGTGCTGTGCGCGTTCATGCTCGCGGGCGGCAGGGGCTGGATCGACTCGGCTCTGGCGGCCCAGCGCCCGGAGCGGATCGCCAAGCTCGAGCGCGTCGTCGACCGGATCGGCCGCGCCGTGGGCAACTACGTGGGCGGTGTGTTGCTGGTGGCACTGATCGCGGGCACGATGTCGTTCGCGGTGCTGTCGATCCTCGGCGTGCCGTTTGCGGGGCCGCTGGCGGTGCTGGTCGGCCTGTTCGCGTTCATCCCGCTGATCGGGAGCGCCGTGTCGGCGGTGCTGGTCGGACTGGTGACGCTGTTCACGGACTTCCCGACGGCGACGATCGTGTGGGTGATCTACGCGATCCTCTATGCCCAGTTCGAGGGCAACATCCTGCAGCCGCAGATCCAGCGCAAGGCCCTCCACGTCCACCCGTTCACGGTCCTGGTCGCCGTGCTGTTCGGGGCCACTCTGTTCGGCGTGCTCGGCGCGATCCTGGCGATCCCCGTGGCCGCCTCGATTCAGATCGCGGCGAAGGAGTTCCTCGAGTATCGGCAGGGCGAGCTGATGCTCGACGACGAGGGCGAGCCCGATCCCCATCCGCTGGATGAGGACAGCGACCTGCCCGAGCCGGCCTAGCGGCGGCGGCGGCGACGGCCGCGCATGATGCCGAAAGTCGCCGCGATCCCTCCGCCGATCACGAACCCGGCTACGGCAGCGCCGACGATGACGACTTCGCGGTTGTCCCTGAGGTGGCGGCGCCAGTCGGTCAGCTCGGTGACCTTCGACTGAAGCCCGTCGAGCGAGCTGGTCAGGTCCTCCCGCGTGCTGACGAGGGACTGGCGGATCTCCTCAGGCGTGCGCTCGGGCATCAGCTTCGGACCTCCTCGATGGCCTCACGGGTCGCCTTGGCCTCCTCGATCGCCAGCGTCGGAACTGGGGGCGAGCCCCTCTTGAACAGGCGGTACGCCACCGCCCCGGCGATGATTCCGAAGATCGTGAGCAGCGCCCATACGACCGCGAAGCCGACCCACGGTGAGAAGCCGAAGGAATTGATGGCCTCGGCCACCGCGAACAGGCCGTAGATCAGGCCGAAGACTAGGAACACGCCGGCGGCGCCCGCCACCGCGGCGCCGATGCCGAGCTTGGTCAGCTTGCTCGTGACCTCGGCCTTGGCGAGCTCGATCTCCTCGTGGATGAGGAGCGTGGTCTTCTCCGTCACGTCGGTGACGAGCTGGCCGAGCGTCTTCTCGTCGACCCGCGGGCTGCCGTTGCCGTCAGCCATCGTCACGCCCCCTGCCGAGCCATCTCAGCGCGAGCGCAAGCGCGAACCCGCCCGCGAAGGCTCCCGCCACCATCAGCTCGGGTCGCTCCTCGAACGGATCGGCGGGGCTCTCGGCTTCCGGGATGGACCATGAGCCCTGAGTGGACCCCGAATCGCTGTGGGCCGTTGCGCCCATCAGTAGTCAGGCGGTTCTTCCTCGAAGACCCTCGTCCACACGAGGGTGGCGGTGCGATGGGCCGCGAGCGAGGCGAGCGCGCCGAGCGCGGCCAGCAGGCCACTCCAGATCAGGCGCTTGACGAAGTCGTTCTCCAACACGGTGTCGCAGTCTAGTTGCCCGGCGCGGGACGCTGCAAAACGGCGCCCAGCTCAGGCGGCGCCGGCGCCGGCAGGGGCGCCCTCGAGACCGCCGCAGATGGCCTCGACGACCAGGGACTTGGCGTGTTCGAGCTCCTCCGGGGAGTCGGGGAGGAAGCCGAAGATCCAGCCGGTGAGCAGCTGCTCGACCGCGCCGTAGAAGCACATGGCGGCGAACTCGGAGGAGATGTCGGAGCGGAAGACGCCCTCCTCACGTGCCTGTTCGACGATTTCGCCGATCATCGCGTAGGCCTCGCGGATCTTGTCGAGATGGATGCGGCCGAACGAGTTGGCCGCCCGCGTGACCTCGACGATGATGACCTTCATCAACTCGGGGTCGTGGCGGTAGGAGTCGATGATGAAGGAGCCGACCGCGTAGAGCTTGTCGCGCGCGGGAATCTGCTGCCGGTCGATCTCGCCGATGGCCTGGAGCATCAGCCCCCAGCGCTCGAGGAAGAGGGTGTTGAGGATCTCCTCCTTGGAGTCGAAGTAGTGGTAGACGAGCCCGTAGGCGACTCCCGCCTCGTCCGCCACGTCCGAGACGCGGCACGAGTGGAAGCCCTGGCGCGCGAAGACGTGGACCGCTGCGTCCAGGATCACCCGGTGCTTGTCGACGCCGTTCCCACGCCCGGCGTTCTCCCCGCGCGAGGCCATCAGGCGGGGGCTCCCGCGAGATGGAGCGTCGGCCAGCGGTACGCGGTCTCGACCCGGTTCGCCAGGCTGGGCAGCCGGCGCCGGATGTCCGACTGGTGGGCCAGGTCCAGGTCGGCCGCCACGAAGCATTCGCCCTCGCCTGCCCGGGCGAGGACCTCACCCCACGGGTCGACGATCATCGACCCGCCGTAGCTCTCCTTGTCCGGCGTGTGGTTCCCCGTCTGGTCCGCCGCCACGACGAAGCACTGGTTCTCGATCGCCCGCGCGCGGATCAGGACGTCCCAGTGCGCCTCACCTGTGATCCGGGTGAACGCGGCCGGCAGGCTGATCACCTGGGCGCCCTCCAGGGCAAGGATTCGGAAGAGCTCCGGGAAGCGGAGGTCGTAACAGACGGTCATGCCCAGGTGAGTGCCGTCGGCCAGCTCGGAGACCACAATCTCGTCGCCGGGCTCCTCGGTCGCCGATTCGCGGTACTCCACTCCGCCGACCTCGACGTCGAACATGTGGATCTTGCGGTAGACCCCGCGCGCCGCGCCGTCGGGTGCGAAGTGGATCGAGGTGTTGGCGCTCCGGTCATGCCCGGCGCGCGACTCGCAGAAGGACCCCGCGACGAGGTCCACGGACAGCTCACGCGCAAGTTCGCCGGCCCATGCCGCCGTGCGGCCGTTCAGCGGCTCTCCGGCCACGCGCATCACCCCCTCGTCGCCCAGGACGTTGAACTTCTCGGGGAGGACGATCAGGGTGGCGCCGTCAGCCGCGGCACCGCGCACGAGCCGCTCGGCGGACTCGATGTTCCGCTCCCTGTCCGGAGTCGAGTTCAGCTGGATGGCAGCTGCTCGCAAGCGTCTTCTCCCCCTGGGTCGGCCGGGTCCACCGGCGCGCGCGACCAATTGATTGACCAGTCAATCCAGAGTCTAGCCAGCGGTCGGGGAGGTCTGAGGTGGATCTCCCCAAATTAATTAGATAGATGCTATAGTGAATTAAATGTCGCCGCGCGCCTACGACATGACCAAGCGCGCCGTCGCCAAGGAGGAGACCCGCCGGCGGATCGTCGAGGCCACGGCGAGGCTCCATGGTGAGCGGGGGATCCTCGGCACGACCTGGGCGGACATCGCGAAGGAGGCCGACGTTGCGGTAGCAACCGTCTACAGCCACTTCCCCTCGCTTGCGGAGCTCATGCCTGCCTGCGGCGCCCACGTGATGGAACGGATCCGTCCGCCCAGCGCGGATCAGGCTCCGCGCGTGATCGGCGAGGTGACCGACCTGGGCGAGCGCCTGCGTCGCGCAGCCGCCGAGCTCTTCGCCTACTACGAGCGCGGCGGTCCCCACATCGAGGTCGACATCCGCGAGCGTTCGCTGCCGGGCATGAAGGAGTGGGAGGCGGACCAGCGAGCCCTCGTCGAGGCGTTCGTGCGCGAAGCCGTGCGGCCGGCGCACGTGGCCGACGGCCAGATCGCGGTCCTGAGTGCGCTGTTTGATCTTGCGACCTTCCGGGCGATGGGCGCCCGCGGGGTCGAGAACGAAGAGGCCATCGATGCGGTGGCCCAAATCGCGTGCTGTCTGCTCGAGGGCGACAGGCGCACGGACTGAGGAGGCGATGATGGGAGCCGAGACGATGACGGCACACACAGCCGAGACCAACGAGGGCGAGGCGCTCTGGTGGGCGGGCGCGCTGGCGGTGATCAAGGCCGACTCGAGGCACACCGGCGGGCATATGGCCGTGATCGAGGTGACCGAGCCGCCCGGCGCCGAGGCGCCGCTGCACGTTCACCACAGAGAGGACGAGGGGTTCTGGGTGCTGGACGGTGGCGTCACGTTCGAGGTTGGTGGGACGAGCTTCGAGGCCGGGCCCGGAGACTTCGCCTTCGGCCCGCGGGACGTGCCGCACCGCTACGTCGTCGGCGACAAGGGCTGCCGACTCCTGTTCATAGTCACCCCTGGAGGGTTCGAGAATCTGGTTCGGCAGATGAGTGAGCCCGCGAGCTCGCGCACCCTGCCCCCGGAGGATCCCGATCCAGCGACCGTGGAACCCGACATGGCGGCGATGGTCGCTCTGACGGGTGACTATGGAATCGAGCTGCTCGATGGCTGAGAAGACGTCGCCCTGGGAGGAGCGGGCCGCCGATTGGGCCGAGGTGATGGAGGGCGAGACCGGTTGGGGTCTGCCCGTGTACGGCCACATCCTCGATTCGGTCGGCCTCAGCGCAGATGCGCGGATCCTCGACGTGGGCTGCGGCGCCGGCCGCTTCTGCCGCCTTGCCGCCGACCGCGGGGCGACGGTCGCCGGGCTGGACGCGACTGCCGGCTTGGTCACGATCGCCCGCGAGCGGGTGCCCGACGGCGATTTCCAGGTGGGCGACATGCAGCAGCTGCCGTTCCCGGACGACCAGTTCGACCTTGTGACCGGGTTCAACTCGTTCTTCATCGCTCCCGACATGAGCGACCCGCTCCGTGAGGCGGGGCGCGTGGCGCGTCCGGGCGCTGCGGTGGCAACAACGGTCTTCGGAAGGCCCGACTACTGCGACTCCACCACCCTCTTCGCCGCCGTGCGCGCCCTTTTCCCGCCGGACGGCGCCGAGAAGGCAGGCGGGGACGATCCCGGCCTGCACTCGGAGGGCGTACTTGAGGGAATCGCCAGCCGCGCAGGGCTGACGATTCGCGAGGCCGGCTACTTCGCGTTCACCGAGCAGTACGGCGATCCTGAGACCCTGGCGCGAGGCATGATGGCCGCCCCTCCGATGCTCCGCGCGGGGCGCGTGGCGGGCGACGAAGCCGTTCGGCAGGCACTGATCGAGGCCGCGAAGCCGTTCACCGGTGAGGACGGAACGGTGCGCCTGGCCGAGGAGGTGCGGTACCTGATCGCCGGCGCGTGAGAGGGGGCCCAGCAGGTCGCGGGCACATCCGACATTCGCCGAAGAAGCCACCGGCCTTGCACCCCTTGCTCAAAACCGGGGAGACTGGGGCTGATGCTCCCCCGCCGCGGACCCAGCGTGCACGACCTCGAGCTGCCCCTGCCCGCGCCGGGCGCGCTCGTCCACGGGCAGCGGCCGGAGGGAATGCCGTCCTTCCTGCGCACCAGGCCGCTGAAGCGCTGGCGCTACGCGGGCATCTACGGGCCGGACCTGATGCTCTGCATCGGCGACGCGAAGATCGGCCGCGTGCCCCAGCGCTGGTGGGCCGTGGCGTTCCCCGACGGCCGGCTCGAGGGGAAGACCACAATCGGCTCACGCGGCGTGCTACTCGAGCGCGGCCGCGCGTTCGTGGACTGCTCCGGCGTCCGGATCGACATCCAACTCGACGAGGACGACGGCCCCGAGGCCGTCGAGAGCGTCAACGCGAGCGGACGAATTGGCTGGGTGTGGACCCGGAAGCAGGCGGGTATCAAGGCCACCGGAATGGTGGAGCTCGGCGACCAGACCTGGGCCGTCGATGCCCGGGCAGTGATCGATGACACGGCGGGCTATCACCGCCGTGACACCGCGTGGCACTGGTCGGCAGGTGTGGGCATCACCACCGACGGCCGCCGCGTCGGCTGGAACCTCGTCGACGGCGTGAACGACGATGTGGAGGCCAGCGAGCGCACGCTCTGGATCGACGGCGCGCCGACCGAGCTCGGCCGGGTCGCATTCGCCGGCGATCTGAGCTCCGCGTCCTTCTCCGAAGGCGGCCGTCTCGACTTCGACGAGTGGTCGGTGCGCGAGCACAACATGAACGCGCTCGTCGTGCGCAGCTCCTACCGGCAGCCGTTCGGCACGTTCAGCGGCGAGCTTCCGGGCGGCCACCGCCTGGCCGAGGGCTACGGGGTAATGGAGTGGCACGAGGTGCGCTGGTGAGCGCGAGCGAGATCGTCGACAAGGCGATCGCCGCCGCGGGTGGCGAGGAGCTTTGGAACTCGAGACGCGAGGTATCGGTCCGATTCTGGTCCGGAGGCATCGCATTCGCCTCGAAGTGGCGGCCGCCCGTCAAGGGCGGAGTGATCCGGATCGCCACCACCGGGCAGCGGGCCGTGGGCGAGGACTACCCCGAGGACGACCACACCGGGGTGTTCGAGCACGGCGGCGTCCGGATCGAGGACAGCGACGGGTCGACGATCGCCGAGCGTGCCAACGCCCGCAAGGCGTTCAGCGCCATGCGCTCCCCGCGCCACCTGCTCTGGTGGGACCGGCTCGACATGCTCTATTTCGCGGGCTACGCGTTCTGGACCTACCTCTCGGTGCCGTTCGTGTTCAAGCGGCCCGGCTACGAGATCGAGGAGCTCGAGCCCTGGGAGGAGAACGGCGAGACGTGGCTTCCGCTCAAGGTCCGGTTCCCGGAGGAGGTCGACACGCACTCGCGCGAGCAGGTCTTCTACTTCGACTCCGAGGACTACCTGATCCGGCGCAATGACTACACGGCCGAGCCGTTCGGCCGCTGGGCCCGCGCCGCCCACTACTCGTCCGAGCACCAGGAGATCGGCGGGTTCGTGATCCCCACCAAGCGCCGCGTCTATCCGCGCGCTCCCGGTGGGCGCCACCTGCCCGGCCCGCTGCTGGTCAAGCTGGACCTGAAGGCGCCCTAGCCTCGATCAGCGGCCGGCGTCGTTCAGGCTGATCGCGCAGATCAGGGCGATCCGCTGCGCGTCCGCCTCGTTCCAGGCAACCAGCGGCTGCGCCCCGGTGACCGGGGCCGAGGAGGACTTGGCGCGAGACGGCGGCTTCCCCGGCCCGCACTCCCGGCACTTCGGCCGCTTGACCGGATCCGGCCAGACGCCCTTCTTGAGCTTGACCGTGTGGAAGCCGCTGAGGGCGTCCGTGTACCAGACCTCGCGCCGCTCCGGGGCGAACGCCGGCTGCGACATCGCGAGGTTGGCCCCCGCCCCGAGCTGGTCGATCCGCGAGGCGGGTGGAGCGACGTAATAGGCGACCTCGCGCGGCTTCTTCGGCTTTCTGATGTCGAAGATCCGCAGGCCGGATCCGATGAAGGAGCAGGCCACGATCTGGGGGTCGAGCTCACGCGGGATCGCGCAGTAGTGGGCCGAGTAGCCCTGGGCCGGGCTCAATCCGCCCGGGTCGCTCATCAGTCGCGAGTGGGTTTCCGGCTGGTTGACCTGGAGCCGGAGGTTCGACACCACGCGCGGACGGGTCTCATCGGCGATGTCGATGATCCGCGCCGCGCCCACCTGCTGGAGGTTCTGCGGGATCGCGGTGAAGCGGAAGTTGAACTCGTCGAACTCAAGGGCGTACGGCTTGCCGCGGATGGTCATCGGAGCGGTGTTCTGCGGGATCGAGACGGTCTTCCACGTCAACCGGCTGATTTCGCGCACCTGAGGATCCGGGAGGCGCTGCTCGACCTCGCTCACGTCGAGGATGGTCAGGTTCCCGTTGATCGGGTCGGCAAGGTAGATGCGCTTGCCGTTCCTGCTCAAGCTCATCCCGTGGGTGAACTCGGCGCCCTCCCAGATGTTCTTCGGACGGCGCGGGTCCGAGACGTCGATCGCGGCCAGGCCGGCACCGCCGCCGATCCAGAAGGTCTTGCCGTCAGGTGCGAATCCGCTCTCATGACCGGTGCGCGAGGCCAGGGTCGTCGACATGTGCTCGGGATGCCGGCAGTCCTCCTTGACGGAGTAGACCGCCATCAGGCCAGGAGCCGTTCCGCCGTTGCCCATCTCGGCGGCGAGGAGCCCGCGCCTTGAATTCAGGTTCAGCGACTCGTGCGATGTCTGCATCGGAAGCGCGGTCAACAGGTCGGTCTGCTTCGGTCGTGACGGGTCCTTCATGTCGAGGACGGCGACTCCCGTGTTGGGCAGACCCGGGATCTTGATCGCCATCGCCGGCTGCACCAGCGCCTGGTCGTAGAAGGCGCACTCGTGCCCGGCCCGGTCGATGTAGCGCCAGACGCGCCAGCCACCCGGGCCATCGGGATACGTGCCGGTCGGCTTCAGGTTGCAGGTCCAGCCGTCCTCTGCCCCGTCGGATTCGATGGCCGATGCCGGCACGCGGCCCTGCACCGCCTCGAGCGGGTCAGAGCCCTTGCCGCACTTCGCCGCGGGGGTCGCGCGCAGCGGCGGCTCGGGATTGGACTGGACCGGGGCCGGCGTGGGCGCCTGCACTCCCGTGAGGTAGATCAGCTTGTTGAGATCGTTGACCGGGAGCGCGATCTGCTCGGCGGCGGCAGCGGGGCCCGCCAGGGCAATCGACAGCCCCGTCAAGACCAGCACCCCTGCTGTCCGCATCCCCCTCACGGCACCGGGGGCTAGCCGCGCGCCTCGCGCTGGCGCTTCAGCTCGCTCACCAGCAGCTTCGTCCGCAGCGCGACGATCAGGTCGCCGAGCGGCTCGATCCCGTCGTCGATCAGCTTCAGCGCGCGCTCCGGCTCCATCTCCCCGGCCAGGCGGTCCATCAGGACCTGGATCTCCTCGGCCACCAGGCCTTCGAGCGCGCGTTTGTAGCGAAGGATGTCGTGGACCGTGAAGCCGAGGCTTTCGTCGTAGCCACCGGCCCGGAAGCGCGAGATGGCCTCGATCACCTCGACATCCGTTGCGCTGTAGCCGCGCGTGTTGGGACTGAGGATGTCGAGCTCGGCCATGCGGTCGAGCACCTCCTGCGGCATCTCGTAGCGCTCGCGGATCTCGGCAGCCGAGGTCCGTGCCTGCTCGCCCTGCTGGGCGCGGTCGAGGATGCGGTCCTCGAGCTCGACGAGCGCGCGCGCCCGCTCGGGGTCCTCGTCGAGCATCGCCTTGATCAGCTTGAGCGGCATGAAGCGCTCCTCCTGCAGCTGCTTGATCAGGCGGATGCGCTCGACGAACTCGGGCGAGTAGTACGCCATGTTGCGCGAGGTCTTGACCGGCTCCGGCAGCAGCCCCTCGCGCAGGTAGTGCTTGATCGTCCCCGAGCTGACGCCGCTCTGCTCGGCCAGCTCGCTCATCTTGAGCAGGCCGTTCTCGGCGGCCCCGGAGCCGTTTGGCGTGGCGCTCACGACATGAACGAGCCCTGGACGCCGGCCGCCGGGCCGGCCACCGCGCCGGACTCCTTCATCGCGGCGATCTCGTCATCGGAGTAGCCGGCCTCGGCCAGCACCTGATCGGTGTGCTCGCCCAGCGACGGCCCGGGCAGGTTGTCCCTCGCGGGGGTCTCCGAGAGCTTCACCGGGTTGGCGAGCAGCCTCACGGTCTGATCCGCACCGGGCTGATCGACCTCCACCACCATCTCGCGCGCGCGCACGAGCTCGGAGTCGATCACCTCGTCGATCTCGAGCACGGGCTCCAGACAGCAGTCGTGGTTCGACGCGAACTCCTGCCATTCGTCGCGCGTGCGCTCCTTGAAGATCGCCTGGATCTCCGCGTGAGCCTCGGAGCCGGGCGCCTCGAACTGCTTTTCCATCAGGTCCTCCCGGCCCACGCCCTGGCACCACGCGGCAAAGAACTTGGGCTCCAGCGCCCCGAGCGTCACGTAGCCGTCCTTGCACTCATACGGCCGGTAACAGACGTAGGCGCCGCTGAGCGACATGTGGCCGCGCCTCGGCACCTCGCCATCGCAGAGGTACTGCGCGGCCACCATCGCCAGCCAGCTGAGCGCGCCATCGGCCATCGAGATGTCCACGATCTGCCCGGTGCCCGTCCGCTCGCGCTCGCGCAGGGCGGCCAGGATGCCGAACGCGGCCATCAGGGCGCCGCCGCCGATGTCGGCGATCTGCCCCCCGGCCTGGACCGGCGGCCCATCGGCCTCGCCGGTGATCCCCAGCAGCCCGATCAGGCCCAGGTAGTTCATGTCGTGGCCCGAGCGGTCCACGAACGGCCCGTCGAGGCCGTAGCCGGTGATGGCGCAGTAGACGAGGCCGGGGTTCTCCTGCTTCATCCGCTCGTAGCCGACGCCGAGCCGGTCGAGCACGCCGGGGCGGAAGCTCTCGAGGACGACATCGGCGTCCTTGACCAGGCGCAGCAGCACGTCGCGGCCGGCCTCCTCCTTGAGGTTGATCCGCATGGAGCGCTTGCCGCGGTTGAGCGAGAGGTAGAGGGCGGACTTGGCGGAGTCCTCCGCGCCCTCGTAATAGGGCGGCGCCCAGCGGACGTAGTCGCCCATGCCCGTGTCCTCCACCTTCAGCACGTCGGCGCCGAAGTCCGCCAGCAGCAGCGAGCAGAAGCCGCCGGGCAGGAGGCGCGAGAGGTCGAGGACCTTGACGCCGTCGAGAGGAAGCCCGCTCATGCGCCGACTCCTGCGACCGCCCGCTTGGGAACGCCGAGCATCTCGCGGGCCTCGGCCACGCTGGCCACCGTGCGGCCCACGTCCTCGGTCATCTGCCGCGCCTTGGCGATCAGGTCGCCGTTCGAGCGCGCCACCTCCCCGTTCGGGAGGTAGAAGTTGTCCTCCAGGCCGACCCGGATGTTGCCTCCCAGGGTCAGCGCCGTGGCCACGAGCATCCACTGGTCGCGGCTGATGCCGATCACCCCCCACTCGTTCGGGCCGTCCGGCCCGCCGGGGATCTGCTCGGCCATGTGCGCGAGGTTGCGCGCGTTCGGCCTGACGCCGCCGGTCACACCCATCACGCACGAGATCTGGAGCGGCTCCTTCAGCAGCCCCATGTCCAAGAGCGGGTCGAGGTTGGCGATGTGCCCGGTGTCGAAGCACTCATGCTCCGGCTTGATCCCGAGCTCGTTGAACAGCTTCAGGAAGTCCATGATCAGGTCGAAGCTGTTCTCGAAGACGGTGTTGAAGACGAAGTCCTTGCGCCGCTTCGAGTACTTGGCGTAGTTCATCGAGCTCATGTTCAGCGCGGCCACGTCCGGCTTCAGCTCGCGCAGGTACTCGGCGCGCTTCTCGAACGGAACTCCGATCGCCCCTGTCGAGTAGTTGATGATCACGTCGTCGACCTCGGCCAGGATCGCCTCGGTGATCGCCCGGAAGTCCTCGATCTCGTAGCTCGGCACGCCGCCGGGCGTGCGCGCGTGGATGTGGATCATCGAGCAGCCCTCGTCCACCACCCGCTTCGCCTCTGCCGCGTACTCCTCCGGCGTGTAGGGGATTGCCGGGCACTGGTCGCGGTTGGCGATCGCGCCGCTGATCGAGTTGGTGATGATGACTGGGTCGGAAAGGCTCATGGGTCTCCTAGGTTCGGACCTTCAGGACGAGCTTGCCGGTGGCCCGGCGCTCATCGAGATCACGCAGTGCCTGCGGCACCTCGTCGAAGGTGTAGGTCTTCCCGACGATGGGCTTGACAAAGCCCTCACGGGTCATGCGGTCGAGGTCGTCGCCGACCTCGCGCAGGTACTCGGGACGGGTCAGCGCGTAGTGGCCCCAGGCCGCCCCGACGACCGAGGCGCAGCGGTAGAGCAGCCGGTTGACGGCGATCTCGGGGATCTCACCCTCGGTGAACCCGACCACGACGATCCGGCCCTCGGTGGCGAGGAGGCGGATCGAATCCTTGAAGCGCTCGCCGCCGACGGGGTCGTAGATCACGTCGTAGCCGCCCGGTGACAGCTCCTTCGCCGCTTCCTGCCACCCGTCCGTGCGGATGACGTCGTCCGCTCCCGCCTCCCGCGCAACCTGCTCCTTCTCCTCGCTCGACACGACGCCCACGACTCGGGCTCCGGTTGCCTTCCCGACCTGGATCGCCGCCGTGCCGACACCGCCGCCGGCGCCGTGGACCAGCAGGTTCTCGCCCTGCTTCAGCTGACCGCGACGCAGCATGCAGTAGTGGGCCGTGTGGTAGTTGAGCACCAGCCCGGCGCCCTGCTCGAACGAGAGGTCGTCCGGCAGGCCGAAGGTCATATGGGGTGGCATCGCCGCCACCTCCGCGAAGGCGCCCATCGTGAAGCCCGTGACACGGTCGCCGGCTGCGAAGCCGGAGCCCTCCGGCGCCTCACGGACCACTCCGCTCAGCTCGGACCCGAGCGTGAACGGCGGGTCCGGCTTGATCTGGTAGAGCCCGCGGCTCAGAAGCAGTTCGGGGAACGAGATGCCGGCGGCCTCGACGTCGACCAGGAGGTTCCCATTGGCCGGCGGCTCGTCGACTTCGACGACACGCAGCCCGTCCGGGCCCGTCAACTCCGCTACCTGCACCGCCTTCATTCGGCCTCCTCCGGAACGACCTCGATGTAGACCTGGTCGACTCCGAGCCGCCCGGCCATGCCCTCGTAAACCTTGCGCCCCGATCCGTAGTTGGCGGCCAGTGCCGCCTCGGCCTGCGCCCCGTCGACCGGCTCCACGATCCGGGCGGTCCCGCTGACCGCGGGACCGAGCGGCTTGCCGCGCGAGTTGCAGGGCGCCACGCGCACGCTCGGGTTATTGCGAATCCGCTTGATCTTCCAGACGTCACGCTCGGAGCTCACATAGAAGCGGCCGTCCGCCAGGCCGAACCAGACCGGCGTCGGAACGCCCTCGCCGCTCTTCTTGAACGTCTCGAGGATCGCGTACTTGCGGCCCTCCAGGGAGCTGAAGTCCGAGCCCGCGGGCGCGTCGGGAACGTTCGCCGCGTCCGGATGCCGGACGGCGTCGTAGAAGCGGTTGGAAAGGCCGGCGAGCGTGGAGCCGAGGCTCATACGGGCATGACCCCGTGCTTCTTCCAGGGACGGTCGACTCGCTTGGTGGCGGCCATCTCCAGCGCCTTGATCACGACCGGCCGCGTCTCGCGCGGGTCGATCACGTCGTCGATCATCGCGTTCTTCGCCGCGATGTAGGGGTCGATGGTCTTGCGGATCGCGTCCTGCATCTCGGCGCGGGTCTTGTCGGGGTCCTCCGATGCCTCGATCACCGAGCGGCCGATGATGTTCACCGCACCCTCCGCGCCCATGATCGAGATCTCGGCGCTGGGCCAGGCCACGATCAGGTCCGGCTCGTAGGCCTTGCCGCACATCACGTAGTAGCCGGCTCCGTAGGCCTTCCTCACCACCACCGTGATCTTCGGCACCGTGGCGCGCGAGACCGCGTAGAGCATCTTGGCTCCGTGGCGGATGATCCCCGCCTGCTCGACCTTGGTGCCCACCATGAAGCCGGGCACGTCCTGAAGGAACAGCAGCGGGATACCGAACGCGTCACACAGGTTGATGAAGCGCGCCGACTTGTCCGCGGAGTCGTTCTCGAGGATCCCGCCGAGGTGCTTGGGCTGGTTGGCCACGATCCCCACGGGACGGCCGCCCATCCGGGCCAGGCAGGTAATGATCGTCTTCGCGAACTTCGGCTTGACGTCCAGGATCTCGCCGTCGTCGACGATCATCCGGATCAGGTCGTACATGTCGTAGGGCTTGCGGTTCGACTCCGGCAGGACGTCGAGCAGACCCTCCTCCATCCGGTCGGCCGGGTCGGAGGACTCGCGGACGGGCGGCGCCTGCTCACAGTTCTGCGGGAAGAACGAGAGGTAGTCCTTGATCGTCTGGATGCACTCCACGTCGGAGGCCACCTCCACGTCGCCGACGCCGGAGATCCGGGTGTGGATCTTCGAGCCGCCGAGCTCCTCCTGGGTCACGTCCTCGCCGGTGACAGCCTTGGTCAGGTGCGGCCCCGCCAGAGCCATCGAGCCGCGGCCCTTGACCATGGGAACGAAGTCCGAGAGGCCGGGGATGTAGGCGGTGCCGGCCGCGCACGGACCCATCAGCGCGGCGATCTGCGGGATGACGCCGCTCATGATCACCTCTTCGCGGAAGAGGTGGCCCGACCCGGCGAAGAGCGACCCGGCCGCCTCCTGGATCCGGCCGCCGGCCGAGTCCAGCAGCCAGATGAACGGGATCCGCTTGGTCAGCGCGATCTCGCGCAGGCGCGAGACCTTGAGCTCGCCGGTCTGGCCCATCGAGCCGGCCATGACGGTGAAGTCGTAGGCGGCGACGCACACCAGGCGGCCGTCGACCTTGCCGTACCCCGTGACGACGCCGTCGGCCGGCGCGTCCTTGCCCTCCATCGCGCGGTGCGCGAAGAAGGGCCCGCCGTGGATCCCGAGCTCGGTGAACGTGCCCTCGTCGATGAGCAGCGCCAGCCGCTCACGGGCGGTCAGCTTCTCGCGCTCGTGCTGCTTGTCGATCTTGTCCTGCCCTCCGCCGAGCTTGGCGTGCTCGCGCCGCTCGTGCAACTCCTCGACCAGCGGCCGGAGCAGCGACGTGGGCGGAGCCTCCGAAGCCTGTTCTTTCTCGGTCAAAGACATCAGCGTCCCTTCCATTCCGGTTCGCGCTTTTCGAAGAAGGCCTTCACGCCCTCGATCGCGTCCTCGGTCGACAGCTCGATCGTGAGCTGGGCGCGCAGGTAGTCGAGCGCCTCCATCAGGGGCATGTCCATCTGGCGCCACATGGCGTCCTTGCCCAGCTTCATCACCAGCGGGGACTTGGACGCGAGCTTCAGCGCCCACTCCTCCACCGCGGCGTCGAACTCGTCCGCGGGAACGACCTTGTTCACGATGCCGATCTCGCGCGCCTCCTCGGCGGTGAGGCGCTCGCCCAGCAGCAGCATCTCGTTCGTCTTCTTGCGCGGGACGTTGCGGTAGATCAGCGCCATGATCATGAACGGGAAGAGGCCCACGTTGATCTCGGGCGTCCCGAAGCCGGCGGTGTCCTTGGCCACGATCAGGTCGCATGCCAGCGCGATCCCCAGCGAGCCGGCCAGGACGTGGCCGTTCGCAGCGACGATCGACGGCTTTCCGAGCTCGCCGAGCAGCGAGAACACGTCGAGGAAGAGCTGCGCGCCGAAATGCTTGTGGACGGTGGCGTCATCGCCGCCGAACCCGGCAAGGTTGCCGCCGGCGGAGAACACCTTCTCGTGGGAGGACGTGAGGACGACCACGCGCACGGCTTCGTCGTCCCTGGCCGCGCGCAGCGACTCGGCCAGCTCGGACAGCAGCTGGGTGGACAGCGCGTTGCGGGTGTCCGGGTCGTCGAGCGTGATCGTGGCGATCCCGTTCGGCGCCACCTCGTAGCGGATCTTCTCGTAGGCCATAGTCAGAAGTGGGAAGTCCTACTTCCTACTTTGGCGATGTTACCCGGGCGGGGGCATCCAGGCCGCGCGCATGTCCACGCGGGAGCAGTTGAAGGGCACGCCTTCCGCCCGGAGCGCTCGCCTCTGCCGCTCGCCCCGGGCGAGCGAGCCGTCGGCACGGACGATGCGCTGCCAGGGAACCGTGGGGTCGTCGCACGAGGAGAGCACCGTGCCGGCGAACCGCGGCGCCCCGGGCGACACGTCGCTGTAGGTGCAGACACGGCCCTCCGGAATAGACCGGATCCGCTCGATCACGCGCGCCGCGCGGGGACCTCCGAGATCCATCAGTCCAAGTCTGCCCTAGCGGCCAAAAAGTCGGCCGCAGGAGCGCCGCGCGGAAGATAGGGTTGCCCGGGAAGGCAGGCACCAGGCAAGCGAATCTGGGAGGAACATCGTGGGCACGCTTTCACGACCGCTGGCAAGGACGATCTGGGCACTGGCGCTCTGCGGCACCCTCGCGCTCCCAGCAGGGGCGGCGGCCGCGCCGAAGTGTGGCGGCCAGAAGGCCACCGTCAAGGGGACGGCTGGAGACGATCAGCTTCGCGGGACCAAGAAGCCGGACGTCATCGTGGGCCGCGGCGGCAACGACGAGATCGACGGCCTGAACGGTGACGACCGGATCTGCGGGAACGCGGGGGACGACACCATCTCCGGCGGGTCCGGCTCGGACCGGATCATCTCCGGCACGGGGAGTGACAACGCCAAGGGCGAGGGCGACAACGACACGATCTCCGGCGGCTCCGACGCCGTGGCCGACACCCTGAACGGCGGGTCGGGAGACGACGAACTCAGCGACGCGCTCGGCGACAACACCCTGAACGGCGGGTCGGGAGACGACTCGATCACCGGCGGGTCGGGGAGCGAATCGGTCAGCGGCGGCGACGGTGCCGACGTTATCGCCGCCGGCGATGGCGCCAACACGGTGACCGCCGGGACCGGGTCCGACAAGGTGACCAGCGGCGCCGACGCGGACAACGTCGATGGAGACGACGGCGACGACCAGCTCGACGCCGGCGGCGGGGCCGACGAGCTTTCCGGCGGCGACGGTTCCGACAACATGAACGCCGGCACCGACTCCGCGGTGGATGTGAGCTTCGGCGACGCGGGCGACGACTTCATCGAGGACGCTGGCGGCGATGACACGGCCAGTGGCGGCAGCGGCGACGACGACGTCGCGATGGGCGCGGGGGCGGACACCGTGAGCGGTGGCGCCGGCTCCGACGACATCCAGGGCAACGACGGGAACGATCAGCTGCTCGGCGACGAGGACGGCGACCGGCTGCTCGGCCAGGCCGGCGACGATGCCGAGTCCGGCGGCGGCGGGGACGACACGGTCGACGGGGGCGGTGACGGCTCGGACCAGCTGCTGGGCGGCGCCGGGGACGACTCTCTCTCGGACGGCGCGCTCGCCGGAACCACGGTCAACAGCTTCGACGGTGGCGAGGGCGACGACAACCTGGCCGGCACCGATGGCGATGAGTTCTTTGAAGGCGGAGCCGGGGCCGACGCCATCAACGGCCGCGGTGGTGGCGACAGCGTCGATGCCGGCGGGGACGACGACGACATCAACGGCGGGCCCGGATTCGACAATATCCACGGGGGTAGCGGGGCGGATCTCGTTCTGTCAACCGGCGATCTGGGAAATGACACCGTCCACGGCGATGACGGAGACGACGAGATCGACTACGCGCTGAGCCCCAGCAGCGTCTCGGTCTTCGGGGGGACGGGCGCCGACACCATCGACACCGGTGCCCCCGGCGATATCGTGGATGGCGAGGCCGACGACGACCGCATCAGGGCGGGGGCGGGCAACAATCAGGTCGACGGAAGCAGCGGTGACGATTTCCTCCAGACCCTCAGCGGCCCCGACACGGTCGCCGGAGCATCGGGCGACGACGTGCTGATCACGGGCGACGGCATCGACACGCTCGACGGGGGTTCCGGCGACGACGACCTGTCGAGTGGTCCCGACTCCGACGGCCTGAACGGCCGCGACGGATTCGACATCTGCAACGGAGGGGACGGGGCCGACAACGCCGTCAACTGCGAGGTCGAGGCTCTGATCCCGTAGAGGCCGCCAGTAGAAAGTAGAAAGCGCTACTGTCCACTTTGCCCCTCCGGGCGGAGTGGGCAGAGCGCGGGCAGGCCGTGCGCCTCTCCTCGTTCTCACCGCGACCGCAAGACTGAGGAGAGCCTGCACGCCATGAGCGCCACCGCCGACTCGAAGGTCATCAAGCCGGACTTCGGGTCCAGCAAGAAGCACTTCATCTTCACCGAGGACCACGACCGCCTGCGCGAGTCGATCGGCCGCTTCGTGGAGAAGGAGCTGGCCCCCCACGCCGAGGAGTGGGAGGAGACCACCTTCGACAGCAAGGTCTTCCCGCGCATGGGCGAGCTCGGATTCCTGGGCCTCTCGATGCCAGAGGAGTACGGCGGCCAGGGCGGGGACTACTACTGCAACATCGTGCTGGCGGAGGAGATGCCGAAGGCCAACTCGGGCGGCCTGACGATGGGCGTGGCGGTGCACACCGACATGGCGATGCCTCCGATTCACCTGCTCGGCAACGAGGAGCAGAAGCAGAAGTACCTGGCCCCGGCAATCCGCGGCGAGAACATCCTCTGCCTCGGGATCACCGAGCCGGATGCCGGCTCCGACGTGTCCGGGATCAAGACCCGGGCCGTGCGCGACGGCGACGAGTTCGTGATCAACGGGTCGAAGACCTACATCACCAACGGGCACCGGGCCGACACGATCGTGCTCGTCACCAAGACCGACCCGGACGCCGGGTACGACGGCTTCAGCCTCTTCCTGGTGGACATGGCGTCCGAGGGCGTGATCCGCGAGAAGAAGCTCGAGAAGCTCGGCATGCACGCCTCCGACACGGCGCTGCTCGCCTTCCAGGACGTTCGCGTCCCGGCGGAGAACCTGCTCGGCCAGGAGGGCAAGGGCTTCTACCACATCATGTGGGAGCTCCAGGGCGAGCGCCTGATCGGCGCCGCCGGATGCGTCGCCGGCGCGCAGCGCGCCTTCGACAAGACGCTGGAGTACGCGAACGAGCGCGAGGCATTCGGCCGCTCGATCGGGAAGTTCCAGGTCATCCGCCACAAGTTCGCCGAGATGGCGACCAAGATCGAGACAGCACGGCAGATGGTCTACACGACCGCGTGGCGCTTCGAGAACGGCGAGTACCCGGTCCGCGAGATCTCGATGGCCAAGCTCTACGCCTCGCGCATCGCCGTCGAGGTCGCCGACGAGTGCATCCAGATCCACGGCGGTGCCGGCTACATGAAGGAGTACGGGATCGAGCGGGTCTGGCGCGACATGCGCCTGAACCGGATCGGCGCCGGTACCGACGAGGTCATGCTCGAGGTAATCGGCAAGTCCTACGGGCTCTAGCCGACGCGGATAGCCTGCGCTGACCATGGGAGCCGAGACCGCCCAGCCGCTAGGGCCCGCGCAGGTGTTCGAGCGCGGCTGGAAGCTCTGGTGGAACAACTTCGGGCAGCTCGCAGTAGGGACGCTCGTCGTCTACATCCCGATGCAGATCCTGAACATGCTCGTGCTGTTCGTGACCCAGCCGAGCCTGATCAAGCAGTTCGAGGCCTACCCCGCGCTGATGGAGTGGAGCCAGGAGGTGGCCACCAACCCGAGCGCGCAGCCGCCGCCCGAGGTGATGGCCCTCAACACGTTCGACCAGTCCGCCTACTCGCTGCTGATCCTGGGGCAGGTCCTCTCGATCGGCATCGCCGTGTTCGGCACGGCGCTCTTCCTGTCGATGGCGGTCGAGCTGACGATTGCGGCCGCCGCGGGGACCCGGCTGCGCTGGCGCGAGGCGCTCGACCGCTCCGTGGACCGCGTCTGGCGGATGGCCCTGCTCACATTCCTCTGGGGCCTGTTCCTCGGCCTGGTCTTCGGCCTCAGCGCTTTCGTGGCGGCGATCCCGGTGACGATCGCCGCCGTGGCCGGCCAGAGCGTCGCGCTGGCGCTCGTGATGGTCCCGCTGGCTCTGCTGATCGCCCTCGTGCCGGTCACCTGGCTCGGCACGATGTGGGCTGTCCCCGTGCCGGTGCTGATGTACGAGGGCAAGGGCAGCTTCGAGACCTTCGGGCGGTCCTACGCGTTGGTCAAGAACCGCTTCTGGGCCACGTGCGGAGCGTTCGCGCTGATGGTGCTCGTCCAGACGATCCTCGTGCTGGTCCTGATCGCCCCGGGCATGGTCGCCCTGTTCCTGGGCGCCCCGGTCTGGCTCTCGATCGCGCTGCTCATCCTCGGCGGGATCCTGCTGACGGTCACCGCCTACCCGATGCTCGGCGGCGTGATCAGCTCGATCTACCTCGACCTCCGGCTGCGCAAGGACGGCGCCAGCCCCGAGGCGATCGCCGCCGCGCCCGATCCGCCTTCCGAAACCCCACCGACAACCGATCAAGGAGCCTGAGTTGAGCGTCGACACACCCGCCTCCCCCGTCGCACTCCCGGTAGTGGAGTCGCAGGAGCAGCAGATGATGAGGGAGGCGGTGCGCGGCATCGCGTCCACCTTCGGCCGCGACTACATGCGGGAGAAGGTCGAGAAGGGCGAGCCCGCAACCGAGCTGTGGGACGCTGTGGCGGAGAAGGGCTACCTGGGCGTCAACCTGCCCGAGGAGTACGGCGGCGGAGGCCTCGGCATGGCCGCGCTTGCGGCAGTCGGCGAGGAGCTGTCCGCCAGCGGCTGCTCGCTCCTGCTGATCGTGGTCTCCCCCGCGATCGTCGGCAGCATCATCGTCCGGCACGGCACCGACGCCCAGAAGGAGGAGTGGCTCCCCGGGATCGCGGCCGGCTCCACCAAGGTCGCCTTCGCGATCACCGAGCCCGACGCCGGCTCCAACTCGCACAACATCTCGACGGCCGCGAAGCGGGACAACGGCAAGTACATCCTGCGCGGAACCAAGACGTTCATCTCCGCCGTCGAGGAGGCGCACGCGATCCTCGTGGTGGCCCGCTTCCGTGAGGACGATGGCTCGCTCAGCCTGCCCGGGCTCTTCCTGGTCGACGTGGATGCCCCGGGCCTGGAGCGGCAGCACATCCCGACCGCCCTGCGCGGCCCCGACAAGCAGTGGCAGCTGTTCTTCGACGATGTCGAGGTGCCCGCCGAGCGGCTGGTGGGCAACGAGACGGCCGGGCTCAAGGCCGCCTTCGACGGCCTGAACCCGGAGCGCATCATGGGCGCCGCGGTGGCCTGCGGCGTGGGACGTCTCGGCCTTGACCTGGCCACGAACTACGCGCGTGAGCGCACCGTGTGGAACACGCCGATCGGAGCGCACCAGGGGCTCTCCCACCCGCTCGCGCAGGCGAAGGTGGAGCTGGAGCTTGCGCGGCTGATGATGCAGAAGGCCGCTGCTCTCTACGACGCCGGCGCGCCGGCCGGCGAGGCCGCCAACATGGCCAAGTACGCCGCCGGCGAAGCCGCCACCCGCTGCGTGGACCAGGCGATCCAGACCCATGGTGGAAACGGCTTCGCCCTCGAGTATGGCCTGGTCGACCTCTACTGGGGGGCGCGGCTCACGCGCACCGCTCCGGTGTCGCGCGAGATGATCCTCAACTACGTGGCCGAGCACTCCCTGGGGCTTCCGCGGAGCTACTGAGTTGGGCGCGCTGATCGAGCACGTCCGCGGTTACTACGACGCCCTCAACCGGGGCGACTCGGACGAGGTGACCTCGTACTTCACAGAGGACGCGGTGCACTACTACACCCGGCTCGGGCCGCATGTCGGCGGCCGGACGATCGGCGACCACACCGCGCTGGCGGTGCAGGCGATCGAGGGCCAGTGGTACATCGAGCACGAGATCGAGGACGGCGAGCAGGCCGCGATCGAATGGACGATGACCTGGAAGGACCCCAAGACAGGCGAGAAGCGGCTCGACCGCGGCACCGAGTGGTTCCGCTTCCGGGACGGCAAGATCTGCGAGGTCCGCGCCTACCACCACGGCGGCCCGAAGAACCCGAGCGGCGACCTGCTGGGCTTCGACCACGCCGGCCGCGGCTACACGATGCCGTGAGCGCCACGACCCGGACACCCGTCCCGGTGGACATGCCGTCGATCCCTGGGCTCGACGTGGAGCACCGATGGGTGCAGGCCGGCTCACTGAACGTGCACGTGGCCGAGGCCGGGGCGGGCGAGCCGCTGGTCATGGTGCACGGGTGGCCCGAGCACTGGTTCATGTGGCACAAGGTGATGCCCGCCCTGGCCAAGGAGCACCGCCTGATCGTGCCCGACCTCCGCGGGTTCGGCTGGACCGACGCCCCCGGGCACGGCTACGACAAGGAGACGCTCGCGGCGGACCTGCTGGCGCTGCTCGACGCCCTCGAGCTCGACCGGGTGAACCTGATCGGGCACGACTGGGGCGGTTGGGCGAGCTTCCTGCTCTGCCTGCGCCACCCGGAGCGCGTCGAGCGTTATATGGCGCTGAACATCCCCCCGCCGATGTCCGAGATCCCCCGCCGTGAGCTGCTGGGCATGTGGCGGCTGGCGTACCAGGTGCCCCTGGCACTGCCAGGCATCGGGACCGCGGGCCTGACCCGGGCTCCGGGCATGCTGAAGGCTGGCTTGAGGCGCGCCTCGATCGACCCCGGGACGTTCACCGACGAAGCGCTCGACTCCTACTCGCGCAAGCTGCAGGAGCCCGAGCGGGCGAGCGCCTCCACCAAGATCTATCGCTCGTTCCTGACCGAGGACGCCGTGGCGGTGCTGCGCGGCCGCTACTCACGCATGCGGCTTACGGTCCCCACCCTGCTCGTCTTCGGCACCGAGGACGTGGTCATCTCGCGCCGGATGATCGACCGCGAGCACGAGAACGCCGACGACCTGCGCGTCGTGCTGGTCGAGGACTGCGGCCACTTCATCGCCGAGGAGCAGCCGGGCATCGTCGCCAGCAACGCGCTGGAGTTCTTCGCATGAGCGCGGTCACCGAATCCAAGGAGCGCTCGGGCGCGCAGCCGATTCCGCCGTTCACGCCCGAGCACGACGCCTTCCGTGCCGAGGTTCGCGAGTTCGTCCTTGCCGAGCTGCGCCCGCACGCCACCGAGTGGGAGCGTGAGGGCTGGTTCCCGAACGAAGCGTTCGAGAAGCTCGCCGAGCGCGGCTGGCTCGGCCTCAAGTTCCCGGTCGAGTACGGGGGCATGGGCGGGGACTACGTCATGGACGCGGCCTTCACCGAGGAGCTCGCGCACTGCGGCTCGGGCGGCACGGCCGCCGGGCTGGGCGCCCACATGTCGATCGCAATGCCTCCGATCTGGAAGTTCGGGACCGACGAGCAGAAGCAGCGCTGGCTCGTCCCCGGGATCAAGGCCCAGAAGATCGGCGCGCTTGGCATCACCGAGCCCGGGGCCGGATCGGACGTGGCCGGCATCCGCACCACCGCGAAGAAGGTGGACGGGGGCTACCTGGTCAACGGCGCCAAGACCTTCATCACCAACGGCTGCCGGGCCGACTTCGTGGTGACGGCGGTCAAGACCACGTCCGAGGGTGGACACGGAGGGCTCTCGTTCCTGGTCATCGAGAAGGGCACGGAGGGCTTCGACCAGTCGAAGAAGCTCGACAAGCTCGGCTGGCGCGCCTCGGACACAGGGGAGCTCTACTTCACCGACGTCTTCGTCCCCGACGAGCACCTGCTCGGCGAGGAGAACAAGGGCTTCTACCTGATCATGGCCAACTTCCAGTGGGAGCGGCTGCTGATGGCGCACGGTGCGATCGGCAGCATGCGGCTGATGCTGAAGAACGCCGTCGAGCTGGCCGGACAGGTCACGAGCGGGCGCTCGGCCGCGCGGCACCGCGTGGCCGAGATGGCGCTGAAGCTGAACGCTGGCGAGGCCGTGACCTACCACGCGCTTCGCCTCTTCGGGTCCGGCCAGGACGCGATCCGCGAGGTCACGATGGCAAAGCTCGTATCGCAGCGGGGAGCGCTCGAAGTCGCGGAATCCACGATGCAGCTCCTCTCCGGGGGCGCCGGGGCATGGGACGAGGAGCGCCTGCTGGAGGTCGACCGGGCGGTCCGCGACCTGCGGCTGGGGCCGATAGGCGGCGGGACCGACGAGATCATGAAGGAGATCCTCGGCAAGCAGATGGGGTTGTAGGGACCCGGGTCCCCCCGAGGGCCGGCTTCACTACCCTGCCGTGTTCATGCGGCTACCAAGGAGCCGCTGGAGCGTGGCGGGTGCAGTCCTGGCCGCGACGGCCTTCATGGCCGTCGCACCCGGACCGGCGACGGCCGCCGCCAGCTTCGGCATCCACACACAGAGGCTGAACGAGTTCGAGGCCGCGCGGATGGCGCGTGGCGGCGCGACCCATGTGCGGGCGCTCTTCGAGTGGCGCTACGCGCAGCCCGAGGAGGGCGGCCGCTACGACTGGTCCCGCTTCGACGGGCTGATGCTGCACAGCGCCCTTCACGGGATCCAGGTGCTGCCGGTGATCATCGGCAGCCCCGAGTGGGTCGCGCGGCGGCCGAGCCTGCAGCCGCGCACGCATGAGGACCGCAAGCAGTTCCAGGCCTACCTCGCGGCTCTCGCCAGGCGCTACGGGCCGGACGGGACCTTCTGGCAGCAGCTTCCGATCGTGCCCTACACACCGATCACCCACTGGCAGATCTGGAACGAGCCCAACCTCCACAACTACTGGAAGGGTGAGCTCGAGCCGCGCAGCTACGCCCACTTCCTCGCGATGAGCCGCGCCGCGCTCCACTCCGTCGACTCGCAGGCGCAGATCGTGACCGCCGGCATGCCCGAGACCAAGAGCGGGCTGCCGATGAGCAAGTACCTGAAGGGCCTGTACCGGATCAAGAGCTTCAAGAAGAGCGTCGACGCGGTGGCGGCGCACAGCTACGCGATGAACGCGAAGGGCGCGCTGGCCACGATGCGCAAGCAGCGCCGGGTGATGGACAAGGCGGGCGATCAGAGGACTCCGCTGTGGGTCACGGAGATCGGATGGGCCAGCGCCGGGCCCTCCACCCACCCGCTCGTCCGCAACCCCGAAGACCAGGCCAGGCTGCTCACGCGCTCCTTCTCGCTGCTCGAGCAGAACGCGGACAGGCTGAACCTGGGCCCGATCTTCTGGTTCAACTGGCGCGATGCGCGGGAATCCAACACGAATGAGCCCGACCACTTCTCGCGGCACACCGGGCTGTTCACCCGCGACCGCATGCCCAAGCCCGCCTGGCTCGCGTTCACGGAAATCGCAGGCGGGGTGCCGGGCAGCGGGCCGATACCACCGGGAACCTCCGATCTGGGGCTGGGGGGCCTCGGGGACCTTCCCTGACGTGGCGGGGGTCTCCGGCACAGTCCAAGGCAAGGGGATCAAGGGGCGCCGGCGCCGTGCTGCGCTGGCGACTGTCCTGATCGTGATCGCCGCGACCTGCCCGACGGCTTCGGCGGCGGAGGTCCAGCTCGGCCTGCACGCCGAGACCGCCACCCCGGCGGAGCTCGACCGCATCGCCCACGGCGGAGCCGACATCCTCCGGACCCCGATGAAGTGGGGCCACGTCCAGCCGGTGAAGCGCGGGCCCTACGACTGGACCGAGTACGACAAGCTGATCGGTGACGCCGCGCTTGCCGGCGTCCCGGTGCTTCCGGTCGTCGTCGGCTCGCCGCGCTACGCCCGCCCCGGTCCCGCCGAGCAGCCGACCAGGAAGCGCGACGTGCAGCAGTTCACGAAGTTCGTGCGCGCGCTGGCGCGCAGGTACGGGCCCGGCGGCAATTTCTGGATCACCCGCCCCGAGATCCCGCAGGTCCCGGTGACCTCATGGCAGATCTGGAACGAGCCAAACCTGAGCCACTACTGGGCGGGCTCGCCAGACCCAGAGGAGTACGCCGCCTTCCTGAAGCGGACCGCGGATGCAATCCACACCTCGCAGCCCGGGGCCAGGATCGTGCTCGCGGGCATGCCGGAGCAGCGGGCCCGAACGTCGGGCAGCCGTTTCCTCCAGGAGCTCTACGCCCAGAAGGGCTTTGCCGGCTCTTTCGACGTCGCCGCCGTCCACGCGTACTCCAAGCGCGGGACCGGCCCGCTGACGACCGTTCGCCGCTTCCGCGGCGTGATGGCGAAGAACGGCGACCCGCGCAAGCCGATCTGGGTCACCGAACTCGGCTGGGGGTCGGCGGGACCGCCGAACGACCCGCGGGTGACCACGGCCGACGGTCAGGCCGCCAACCTCTCGGACTCGTTCCAGCGGCTCGTCTTCCATGCCGACCAGCTGCGGCTCGCGAGCATCATCTGGTACGACTGGCGCGACCGGCAGCCGACCGCGGTCGAGGCCGACCACTTCTCCTTCCACACCGGGCTGTTCAGCCTCGACGGCGAGCCCAAGCCCGCCTGGCCGGTGTTCGCCTCGCTGGCCCAGGGCGACCCCGGGAGCGGGCCTTTGCCCGATGAGACCCCGGAGTCTGCGCCTGGGCCCGAGCCACCGCCGCCGACTCCGTGAAGCCCGGGCGGCTCGCGGCCATCGCCCTGGTGATGGTGGCCGTGGCAGGGTGCGGAGAGCCCCCGGAACAGGTTCAGGACGGCGGCGGCAGGGTCCGCCTCGGCGTCCACGTGCGTGAGCTGACCCCTGAGCAGGCCGACCGGATCGCGCGTGGCGGGGCCAAGCTGATCCGGACGACCCTGCAGTGGGGCGAGGTTCAGCCCCGGCGGGGCCAGGGCTACGACTGGCGCTCCTACGACCGCCTGATGACGATCACCGCCGCGCGCGGGCTCGGGTTCCTGCCGGTCTTGATCGGCTCCCCCGCCTGGGCGGCGCCCGCATCCGCCCAGCCGCCCTACCCGCGCGCCATGCCGGAGTTCCTGCACTTCGTGCGCGCGGCGGTCCACCGCTACGGCCCCGGCGGCGAGTTCTGGCGGATGAATCCGGATCTGCGGCGCAAGCCGATCAGGGCGTGGCAGGTCTGGAACGAGCCCAACCTCCCGGCGTTCTGGGCCGATCCGGACCCCGCTGCATACGCACGGCTGCTGCGCGCGATGAGCCGCGCCATCCGAAGCGAGGATCCGGGTGCCACGATCGTGCTCGCCGGAATGCCCCGCTCCGTGGCGGCCCGCCCGATCGACGACTACCTGGCGGAGCTTTACGAGATCCCGGGGTTCGCGCGGCTCTTCGATGTCGTGGCGGTGCACGCGTACGCGGGCGACGTGGCCGGCCTGAAGTCGGTGGTCGACGACGCCCGTGCGCTGATGGATCGGTCCGGGGATGGCGAGAAGCCGATCTGGATCACCGAGTTCGGCTGGGCCTCGGCCGGGCCGGCCCGCGACACGATGCGGGTCAAGTCGCCCGCCGAGCAGGCGGAGCTCCTGCGGGGGTCGGTCGACGCGATGCGCAGGGCCGCGGCCCAGTCCGGCGTTCGGGTGCTCGTCTGGTACGACCTCCAGGACTACTCGCGGCCGCCGGCCGAGCCTGACCGCTTCACCTGGCACACGGGCCTGTTCGGCTCGGACGGTGGCCCCAAGCCTGCATGGGAGGTGTTCGCCGAGGTCGCGCGCGGCAACCCTGGCCGGGGCTCGCTGGCCGCCAAATAGCGGCGCGGCCCGCGGGCGCTACTGAGCGTGTGCCTCCACCGCGGCGCCGGCCTCCTCCTCGTGCTCGGCGTCCTCCACGGCCGAGGTGAAGATGCCGGAGCCGATCGCCATCGCGACAAGCACGATCGAGATGGCCATGACCCCGCGCGTTGCGCCCTCGGTCTTGGGGAAGTCCGGGCGGACCATCCCGATGACGGTGACGATCACCGCCCAGGAGGCGAGCAGGATTCCGCAGATGTGGAAGGCGTTGAGGCCGGCCATCGGGGCCGGAGCTTACATTCGCGGGCCACGGGATGGCGGCCAGACGAGGGCCGCGCCCCGGTTGGAGCGCGGCCCTGCCGACGGTCAGATCACCGACGCCAGCTTCTCCATGCCGACGCGGAGCTGCTCCTCGTCGGCGGCTGGGTTGGAGGGCGGGTGCGTGTTGTCCGCGGGGCAGGCATCGATCGCCTCAGCCATGGCGTTCGCGGGCATCGCTCCCAACTCTTCGAGCGTCGCCATCCAGGCGCGGCTGGCGGCGGCGGCTTCGGACAGGGCATGGTCGGGGTTGTGTTCCATTGCACAACTCCTTCCTGGTCGGGGTTGGCGCCTATCTTGGGGTTCCCAGCTCAGGCAGAGGTAAGCATCTCGTTAGCCCAAGATTAAGACGGGCCGAGGGGGGGTCAGGCGGCCCGGCGGCGCGGCGGACGCACGTGGTCGCCCACGCGGGCCGCAGGCGGACGGTGGCGGAGCCCCTTGGGCGCCCGCGGGAGCCCGTGATCCTCGGCCGACTGCACCAGCTTCTCGGCGGCGCGCTCGGCCACGGCGGCGATCGTGAGCGACGGGTTGACGGCCAGCGAGGTCGGTATCGCGGACGAGTCCATGCAGAAGAGCCCGTCATTGCCGAATGCCTCGCAGGAATGGTCGACCACCCCCAGAGCCGGGTCCTCGGCCATGCGGCAACCCCCGAGCGGATGCGCGGCGTAGGTGCCCTTCGTCTCGGTCAGCTTCAGGAACCGCCCGAGGCCGCGGCGTTCGCCGATCCGCTTCATGGCACGGTCGGCAGCCTCGCGGACGCGGATCGACTGCTCGGAGAACTCGTACGAGAAGAGCCCGACGATCAGCGGGGAGGCGCCGGGCTGGATCCCGCCGCCCGTCGGCGGCGGCAGGTAGAAGCGGCCGTCGTGGGTGTCCTCGACCATGGCAAGGAGCTCGATCCGGTTGTTCCAGCGGGCGACCGAGCGCTTCTTCTGCACGCCGAAGAAAGAAGGCTCGCCGGCGGGGCTCCTGCCGTCGTCGTAGAGGAAGTTCGTGAGGGTGGACAGGAAGATCTCCTGCAACGTGAAGCGGGTGCCGTCGAAGCGCCGCGCGCGGCGGCCGGAGAAGAAGTCGTAGGACATCGTCGTGATCGGCTTGCCCTTGTAGAACTCGCCGTAGCCCGGCAGGCCCCTTTCCAGCACATTGGGATCCTAAGCTTAGAATTCCACGTGGACAAGTTGTCGCG
>JADMIO011432772.1_pt1 | contig 46984 bp, 40 predicted proteins | sample 8958161 | NCBI WGS metagenome assembly JADMIO01 (sample SAMN16585339, study PRJNA669376) | soil metagenome | isolation source: Crop rotation soil | place: USA: Cullars Rotation, Alabama | collected 2011
GGACGGCGCGCGAACGCGACCGCCGAGCCTAGTCCGGCGGCCAGAAAATGTCTGCGGCTCAGTCTCATGCCGTTGCCTCGCGGCTTCCGCACATTTGGCAAACTCGCTACCATGCGGCGAGTACCTGGGGGAGCTTTATCATGAAACGTCACCTTGCGACGATCGCCTGCACGATCGCCCTAACGTTCGCCGCCTCGGCAAGCGACGCTCAAACGCTCGCGACCGTGAAGACCCGCGGCGCGCTCAATTGCGGATCGAACACCGGAATGGCGGGCTACGGCATCGCCGACCGGCAGGGCAACTGGACCGGCTTCGACGTCGATTTCTGCCGCGCGCTTGCGGCGGCGATCTTCGACGACCCGGGCAAGGTCAAGTTCATCCCGACGACCGGGCAAAATCGCTTCACCGCGCTGCAATCCGGCGACGTCGATGTGCTCAATCGCAACACGACGTGGACGTCGGCGCGCGACACCTCGCTCGGCCTGAATTTCACCGGCACGACCTACTATGACGGGCAAGGCTTCATCGTGCGCAAGGCGCTGAAGGTCGCCTCCGCGCTCGACCTCAACGACGCGTCGGTCTGCGTCAGCCAGGGCTCGACGACCGAGCTCAACCTCGCCGACTACTTCCGCGCCAACAAGATGAAGCTCAAGACCGCGACATTCGCGACCATCGACGAAGCCGTGAAGGCCTACGAGTCCGGCCGTTGCGACGCCTTCACGACAGACCAGTCCGGCCTTTATGCGCAGCGGCTGACGTTCGCGCATCCGGACGAGCACATGGTGCTGCCCGAGATCATCTCGAAGGAGCCGCTTGGCCCCTCGGTGCGCCACGGCGACGATCAGTGGTTCGACATCGTCAAGTGGGTGCACTTCGCGATGGTGTCGGCCGAGGAGCTCGGCGTCACGTCGAAGAACGTGAACGAGATGCTGAAATCCGAGAACCCCGACATCAAGCGACTGCTCGGGACCGAGGGCAATTACGGCGAACAGTTCGGGCTCACCAAGGACTGGGCCTTTCGCATCATCAAGCACGTCGGCAACTACGGCGAGGTGTTCGAGAAGAACATCGGCGACAGCACGCCGCTGAAGATGAAGCGCGGCCTCAATGCGCTGTGGACCAAGGGCGGATTGCAGTACGCCCCGCCGATCAGGTGAGGCGTTGCATCTGTAGGATGGGCTAAGTCTCGCACCGCGAACGCGGGCCGAGCGCGGTCGGCCCACAACCTAAACTCGTAGCCCGCATGGAGTAAAGCGGAATGCGGGGACAAGCGTGCGACCCGGGCGGTCAGTCCCGGATTTCGCTTCGCTTCATCCGGGCTACGATCTACCGCACCAATTCCCGCATCGCGCTGTCGAGCCCCGCGATCGTCAGCGGATACATCCGGTTGCCCATCATCTGCCGGACCATCTTGATCGAATACGTGTAGTCCCACTGCTCCTCGGGCACCGGGTTGAGCCACACGCAGGCCGGATAGGTGCGGGTCACGCGCTCCAGCCACACCGCGCCCGCCTCCTCGTTGAAGTGCTCGACCGAGCCGCCCGGCGCCGTGATCTCGTAAGGCGACATCGAGGCGTCGCCGACGAAGATGACCTTGTAGTCGTGCGGATACTTGTGCAGCACGTCGAAGGTCGGCGTCGTTTCCTGGAAGCGGCGGCGGTTCTCCTTCCACACTTTCTCGTAGAGGCAGTTGTGGAAGTAGAAATGCGCCAGATGCTTGAACTCGGTGCGCGCAGCGGAAAACAATTCCTCCACCAGCTTCACGTGCCAGTCCATCGAGCCGCCGATGTCGAACAGCGCCAGCACCTTGATCGAGTTGTGCCGCTCGGGCCGCATGTGGATGTCGAGATAGCCCTTGTGCGCCGTGCCCTTGATGGTGTTGTCGAGGTCGAACTCGTCGGGCGCGCCGGTGCGGGCGAACTTGCGCAACCTCCGCAGCGCGATCTTGATGTTGCGCGTGCCGAGCTCGACCTGGTCATCGAGGTCCTTGAACTCGCGCCGGTCCCACACCTTCACGGCGCGGCGCTGCCGCCCCTCGCCGCCGATGCGGATCCCTTCCGGGTTATAGCCGCCGTTGCCGAACGGTGACGTGCCGGCCGTGCCGATCCACTTCTTGCCGCCCTGATGGCGGCCCTTCTGCTCTTCCATGCGCTTCTTGAGCGTCTCGAGCAGCTTGTCGAGGCCGCCCATCGCCTCGATCTGCTTCTTCTCTTCCTCGGTGAGATACTTGTCGGTGAGCTTGCGCAGCCACTCCTCGGGGATCTCGGCGTTGAGCGCCTGCTCGATCAGATCGAGCCCCTTGAACACGTGGCCGAACACGCGGTCGAACTTGTCGAGGTTGCGCTCGTCCTTCACCAGCGTCGCGCGCGACAGATAGTAGAAGTCCTCGACGCGGCGGCTGGCGAGGTCGGCCTGCATCGCCTCCATCAGGGTGAGGTATTCGCGCAGCGTGACCGGCACGCCCGCCTGTTTGAGCTGGGAGAAGAACTGGACGAACATGAGGTTGTTCTACCCCGAACCGCAGGGCGGGCAAAGCCGTAGGGCGCAATAAGCGTCGCGAAGCGGCGCGCATTGCGCCGTCTCGTTGTCCCGCTACGGCGTCCCGAACCTCTTCTCCAGAAACCGCAGCACATCCTCCACACAGCGGTCCGGCACGCTGTCGCAGATGTTGTGCGGCAGCCCCTCGTAGGAAATCACCTCGACGTCCGGGATGCGGTCGCGCATCGCGTCGTAGTTATGCGTCGAGCCGACCGTCTCGGCGCCCGGATAGACCACCAGCGTCGGACACTTGATCCGGTGCAACTGGTCGGACCATTCGAGCGACGACATCAGTCCGACGAAGCGCGCGATGTAGGCGGTGTCGTTCTTGGCCGCCTCGTCGAGGAACCATTCGACGTGGCGCGGGTCGGCATTGGCGGGAAAACGGTCCGAGATCGTGTCGGCGAGGAACTTGCGCAGGCCGTCGCGCGCGACGCGCGGAATCCATGAGGCGGCCTGGCTGTTCTTGAGGCCCGGCGTCGAGCCGAACAGCATCAGGCTGGTCACGCGCTCGGGCGAATTCATCGCGAGTTGCTGGCCGATATAGCCACCGGCCGAATTGCCGACGACATGGGCGGCCTTCAGGCCGAGATGGTCGAGCATCTCGCGCGTGTCCTGCACGAGGCGCTCCATCGCGAGCGGCGGCTCGGCCTGCGGCACCGCGGACTCGCCGTGTCCGCGCAAATCCATCCGCACCACGCGACAGTGGCGGCAGAGTTTCGGCACCCAGGCGTAGTAGCGCTTCGAGTGCCCCATCGCGGCGTGGAGCAGCAGCAACGTCGGGGCCTTCAGCCATGGATCGGTGAAGTCGTCGATCGTGTAGGCGAGTTCCAGACCGTCGCTTGCAACGAAATGCCTCACGGGCGTGTCCTTGTGATGATTGTTGCTTCGATGAGGCGGATGGTAGCATCCGCCCGGACCCTTGCCGAGGATATCGCATGAGACGATTGATCGCGTCCGCCGTGCTGCTCGTGCTCTGCGCAGTGGCGCCACAGGCATTCGGGCAATCGTTTCCGTCTCGGCCGATCCGCGTCGTGGTGCCGTTCGGCGCCGGCGGCGGCACCGACAATCTCGCGCGTATCATCGAACCGCTCGTGTCGAAGACGCTCGGCCAGCCGCTCGTGATCGAGAATCGGCCGGGCGGCGGCAGCGTCATCGGCATGGATCAGGTCGCGAAATCGGCACCCGACGGCTACACGCTCGTGATGGTCGACTCGACCATCGCGGTGAACCCGTCGCTCAAGCCCCTGCCCTACGACACGCTCGCCGACTTCGCACCGGTGAGCCTGCTCGCAACCGCGCCTGTGATCCTGATGGCGCACCCGAAAGTCGCCGCGAAGACGCTCGCCGAGTTCGTCGCGCTCGCAAAAGCAAGCCCAACCAGGTTCAATTACGCCTCCGGCGGCAACGGGTCCTCGACGCATCTCGGCGGCGAACTCCTCAAGCTCGTCGCCGGCATCGACATGGTGCATGTCCCCTACAAGGGCACGGGCCCGGCGATGAACGACCTGATCGGCGGACATGTCGACGTGATGTTCTCCGGCATCTCGTCGGCGAAGCCCTTCATCGACGACCACAGGCTCACCGCACTCGCCGTCACCGGCGAAAAGCGCAATGCCGCGACGCCCGACGTGCCGACCTTCGCGGAGGCAGGTCTCCCCGGCGTCACCGCGTCGACCTATTGGGGCGTGCTCGCCCCCAAGGGCACGCCGCAGGAGGCGATCGACAAGATCAGCGCCGCGTTCGCGGCCGCGCTGCGCGACCCCGAGATCGTGGCGCGCATCGCGCAGCTCGGCTACCTGCCGATCGCCGGCGGGCCGGCCGACTACGCGGCGAACCTGCGCAGCGAGATCGAGAAGTGGGGCAAGGTCGTCAACGCGGCGAACATCAAGGCAGAATAGGAACCCTCAATGCCGTTTCGTCTGTTCATTCTTGCGTTGCTTCTGCTTCCTGTTTGTCTTTCGGCGTCTGCGGTAGAAGCCGCAAATTCCTTTTCGGTCGTGTTCTGCAATTACGCGGGCAAGGGCAAGATCTGGATCGCGCAGCGCTACTACGATGTCGAGGTGGGGAACGACGTCGTGCAGGGCTGGTGGGGAGTCGAAGATGGCGAATGCCACACATTCAGCCATTCGCTCGGAAACTTCGGAGGGAGCACCTGGGCCTGGTTCGCCTACAACAACCATTTCAGTTGGGCGGGCTCGGGAGAGAAACGCTGCGTCGACAAGAGCAGCAAGTTTCTCGTCTACGAGGTGAGCCGCGCGTGCAGCGGAAGCCAGCAGCTGGTCGGCTTCACGCAATTCCACGTCAAGGCCGGCATGGCAGCCTACACGGTCAACCTCGACAATTAGAGCCGCGCCGCAGCAGCCGCCCGTCGATCGCCGCCAGTCCCGCACCGATCAGCGCCATGCCGAGACCGTGGCGGACGGAGAGCCGCTCGCCCAGCACCAGCGCGCCGAGCACGATCGCGCTCAGCGGAATGAGGAACGTCACCAGCAGCAGGTTGGTGGCCCCGGCCGTCGCCAGGATGCGGAAGTAGAGCACATAGCCGAGCGCGGTCGAGAGCGCCGCGATGCCGAGGATCGCGGCGATTGCCGCCGCGCTGGGCATCGCCAGCGTCCACGGCCGGTCCACCAATAGCGCCAGCGGCAACAGCATCGCGGTCGAGGCCGTGACCTGCCCGGCCGCGGTCGCCATCGGGGCGACGCCCATGCGGGAAAACCGCCGCCCGAATATGCCGGCGAACGCGTAGGAGAGCGCGGCCGCCAGCACGGCAAGCTGCGCCAGCACGTCCGCGCCAAGCCCCTTGAGCGCGTCCGGCCCGATCATCACGGCGACGCCCGCAAGCCCGATCAGCACGCCGGCCAGCCGGTTGCCGGTCATGCGCTCGTCGTCAGTCAGGCCATGCGCGACCACGACGGTGAAGAGCGGCGTGGTGGCGTTGAGGATCGCGGCGAGACCCGACGCGATGTGCGTCTGCCCCCACACGATGAGGCAGAACGGGATCGCGTTGTTGAGAAGCCCCATGCCGAAGAAGGCCGCCCAGACGCGGCCATCGCGCGGCATCGCGACGCCGAGGAGCCGCAGCGTGACGTGCAGCATCAGCGCCGCGAGACCGACCCGCAGCGCCACGATGGTCAGCAGCGGCAATTCCTTCACGGCGATGCCGGTGAAGAAGAACGAGCCGCCCCACAGCACCGACAGCGCGAGCAGCATCGCCCACTCCGCTGCCGTCATCGTGCGGTTGACGTTTGCGCGGTTGTGCATGGGCCGCCCTCCGGACCCGCACTGTCCGGAGAGCGGCGTGCCGCGCCACCCGTTTCCCGGATGGCCGGCTACGCGGCGTCGCGCAACGCCGCCGTCTCGATCAGCCGCGAGAGGTGCGAGCCGCGCGTGCGGTAGAACTCCCACAGCAGCGCCGGATATTCCGGCGCGACGGCGCCCTGCACGGACGGCCGCGCCGAAAGCGCAGCGCGCCATGCGGCGACCTTCGGCAGGCCGGTCAGGATGCCGAAATCCGCCACGCGGCCGAAGGCGTCGAAATAACGGAACACCGGGCCGAACACCGCATCGACCAGGCTGAAGCGTTCGCCGTCGAACCAGGGCGCGCTCAATCGGGCCTCGACGCGCACGAACTTCGCCCGCAGCGCGTCCGCCTTCGCGGCGAACGCCGTCGCGTCGGGCGCCGTATAGAGCCCCCAGATGTCGTTCAGGATCGCGGAGCCGAACTCGATCCACGCCCGATGCTCAGCACGCGCGAGCGGATCGGCGGGGTGCAGCGGCGGTATTTGCGTGTCCTCGAGATATTCGAGGATCACGGCAGATTCGAAGATCGCGGTTTCGCCGCCATCCGGCGTCCGCACCAGCAGCACCGGCGTCTTGCCGAGCGGCGAGATCGCCTTGAACCAGTCCGGCTTGTTGGCGAGGTCAACGTCGATGCGGGTGAACGGCACGCCCTTTTCGGTCAGCGCGATGACGGCGCGCTGCACGTAGGGGCAGAGCTTGTGGCTTACGAGCTTCAGCTTGGTCATGGGTGGCTCCATCAGAGTTGAATGCACTCGCATCTAGATACATGCATATGCATTGACATGTCAAGCTTGATGCATATGCATGAACCTGATAGTGCCGCGCTATGAGCCGTGGCCCTTCCGATTCCACGACCCGCGCCTGGACCCGTCTGATGCGCGCCCAGCAGGCCGTGCTCGGCGCGATCGAGGCCGACCTGAAAGCCGCGGAGCTGCCCCCGCTCGCGTGGTACGACGTGTTGCTGGAACTCTCGCGCGCGCACGAGGGGCGGTTGCGCCCGTTCGAGATCGAGCGCGAGACGCTGCTCGCGCAGTACAATCTCTCGCGCCTGCTCGACCGCCTCGAAAAGGAGCGGCTGATCGCGCGCGTTGCCCACGAGGCGGACGGCCGCGGCCAGTGGGTCGCGATCACGGCCGCCGGGCGCACCTTGCAGGCGCGCATGTGGAAGGTCTATTCCCGCGCGATCGAGCGGCACGTCGGGGGTAAACTCGACGACAAGGCCGCCGGTACGCTCGCGGACCTGCTCGGGCGCCTGATTCCGCGGCCGTGACGGCGTGTCGCGCCGCCGCCGTCACGCCGCCCTGATCTTGCCGCGAGCCGCCCTTAAGCCCATAACGACTGCTTCCTTGGGATCGCCATGTTCCGCCTTGTCCTTGCCGTTCTCTGCGCGCTCGGCAGCGCGCTGCCCGCCTCCGCGCAGACCCCGATCCAGCCTCCGATCAGCCCGGCCCCGCCGGCTGCGGCGCCGGGGCCGGCGGCGCCGTTGCAGATCCTGCCCCCCACCCTCTCGCCGGACCTGCGCATCACCTGGGAGGTGAAGAACCGCTTCCGCCTGTTTCGCCGCGAGGCCGACTTCCTCAAGCATGTCGCGGCGCTGAGCGCGAAGAGCATCCTCGCCTCCGAGCAGATGATGGAAGCCGAGAGCGACGGACGCGGCTGGGCACGCGCGATGCTTTCCAACCTGTGCATCGACGCGACCGGAAACCTGCTCGGCACTTGCGAGCGTGACGGCGCGCGCGAGTCCTACCTCGCGCCGGTCGACCACCGCGTCGAGATCAAGCTCGCGGGCGCGCCCGCGACCGGGGTGTGCTCCTGGACCTTCGACGACGGCGACGCCCAGCCGCGCACCCACAACGGGCCGTGCGGCGAGGACATCCGCATCCGCCTCGTCTACGGCAAGCCCACGGTGGTGACGGTCGACGTCGCCTCCGACAGCGGCGCGCCGCAGCGCGCCACCACCGAGATCGCGGTGCGCGACATGCTGATCGCCGGCATCGGCGACTCGATCGCGGCCGGCGAAGGCAATCCGGACCGCCCGGTGGCGCTCTCGGACGAAGGTTTCTGCTTCCGCCGCTTCCTCGGCGGCGCGCGCAGCGAGTATTACCGCCCCGGCCGCGCGGGCTTTAACGGCGACCGCACCTGCGAGGCGCCCGCGACCCCGGGCGTGCAGCAGGATTGGGCCAAGCTCGGCGCGCGCTGGCTGAGCCAGGCCTGCCACCGTTCTCTCTACGGCTATCAGCTACGCACCGCGCTCGCGATCGCGGTCGAGAACCCGCACGCCGCCGTCACCTTCCTGCCGCTCGCCTGCACCGGCGCGACGATCGAGACCGGCATGCTCAACCCGACGCGTGCGCGCGAGACCAATTGCGCGGCCGCGAACTGCCCGACGACGGTGCCGGGCCAACTCGCGCAGCTCCAGCAGCAGCTCGCCGCGGCGCGCCGCAACAACAAGGACCGCGCGCTCGATCTCGTGCTGCTCACGGTCGGCGCGAACGACATCGACTTCTCCGGCCTCGTCGCGAACGTCATCATCGACGCGCCGACCGAGCGCACGCTGGTCGGCCGCGGCGTCATCGCGTCGGTCGAGGACGGCGAGGCCGCGCTCACCCGCAAGCTGCCGCGCGATTTCGCGCGCCTGCGCGCCGCGCTGAAGCCCATCCTCGGCGGCAACCTGTCGAAGGTCGTGTTCGTGTCCTACGGCAATCCGGTGCTGCGCGCGGACGGCTCGCCCTGCGAAGGCGGGCTCGACGGTTTCGATGTGCACCCGGCCTTCCGGCTCGATGCCGCGCGCATGCGCCAGGTCGTCGACTTCGTCGGCGGCCGCTTCCTGCCGGCGCTCAAAGCGCTGGTCGAATGCACCGGCGGCACGCTCTGCCAGGACCCGCAGGCCGATCGCATGACCTTCGTGGACGCGCATCAACCGGCGTTCGCCGGCCACGGCCTGTGCGCGCGCTCCGATCAGGACCCCGAATACGACCGCGCCTGCTTCCTCCCCGACGGCAAGACCTTCGCCAAGAGCCCGGTCGAGGGCGCGACTGAGCCGGTCGCCTGCGGCCTGCCGGTGCGCGAATTCCGCGCCTACTCGCCCCGCGCGCGCTGGATCCGCACCGCGAACGACAGCTACTTCGTGGCGATGACCTATCCGGACGACCTCTCGGCGACGCTCAAGCCGACCAACATCCACGACGCCACATGGGGCGTGGTGAGCGCCGTCTATGGCGGCGCCGTGCATCCGACTGCCGAAGGCCACGCCGTGATGGCGGACGCGGCGCTTGCGGCCTCGCGCCGCGTGCTCGGCCTCTCCGCCGAGCCGACCGTCAACGCCGAGCCGCTTCCTCCGCCGCCCGCCACGCCGCGCGTGCAGTAGGACAAACCGTCCGCTCATTCCCGCGTAAGCGGGAATCCAGTTCCTGGCCAAGCACCGGGTCCTCGCTTTCGCGGGGACGAGCGGGTGAGAGTCTTCGACCTGACGCGACCTTGCTCTAGTTCGTCGGCGGCCGCGCCGCCGGCTTCTCGATCGCCGCGTAGACCATGTCGCGCAGCACCTGCCGGATGTGCGTGCGCTGGCTCGGCGCCGCCATTCCGAACACGACGATCAGATCTTCCTTCGGGTCGATCCAGAACGCGGTGCCGCCGGCGCCGCCCCAGTTGTAATCGCCGACCGAGCCGGGCGAGAGTGCGACGCCCGCCTCCTTGCGCACCGCGAAACCGAGCCCGAAGCCGTAGCCCGGTCCCGGAAGATAGTACGGCCCCGGCACGATGACGCCCGCCGTGTGATCTGACGTCATGTAGGCGATCGTCTTCGGCCCGAGCAGGCGCTTGCCGTTGGCGGTGCCGCCGTTGCGCAGCATCATGGCGAAGCGCGCGTAGTCGCCGAGCGTGCCGACCATGCCGCCGCCGCCTGACTCCCACTTCTTGGCCACGCGCGGATCGTTGAATTCGACGCCCGCGCCGATCACGCGATCATTCTTGAACGGCTCAGCGATGCGCGCATGCTTTGCGGCATCGGCGACATAGAACGACGTATCTGTCATGCCGAGCGGATCGAGGATGTTTTCCTTCTCGAACTGAAAGAGCGACTTGCCGGATACGACCTCGACCAGCCGGCCGAGCACGTCGGTCGAGTTGCTGTAGTCCCACGTGGTGCCCGGCTGGAACGCGAGCGGCAGCTTGGCGAGGCGCTCCACGAACTCGGCGTTATCGTAGTCGCCGTCGTAAAGGTTGGCGGCGAGATAGGCCTTCTTCACCAGCATGTCGCCGAAGAAGCCGTAAGTGATGCCGGAGGTGTGGCGCAACAGGTCCTGGATGGTGATCGGCTTCTTGGCATCGACGAGATCGAGCTTTGGCTTGCCGTCCGCGTCCTTCCCTTCAACGCCGACCTTCATGCTCTTGAAAGCTGGAATATATTTGGCGATCGGCTCGTCGATCGTGATCAGGCCGCGCTCGGCCAGCATCATCACGGCGACCGACGTGATCGGTTTGCTCATCGAATAGATGCGGAAGATCGCATCCTTGCCCATCGGGGCTTTCGTCTCAGGATTGACCGTTCCGACGGCCTCCGAATACGCGACCTTGCCGTTGCGGATGATCATCAGCGCGGCGCCCGGAATGACGCCCTTGGCGCTGTCGTCCTTGAGCCACTGGGTGATGCGGCCTAGCCGTTCGGCCGAGAGGCCGACATCGGCTGGCTGGGCGGTGGGCAAGCCTTGCGCCAGAGCAGCAGCGGCCGGCGCCAATAGCAGCAAAGCCAGGCCCAGAACCAACGATTTCAGGACGCGCATGCGCTCCTCCCCGATGTTTGACGGGCGGCGCTTCGAGGCGCCGCGCGGCCACGATCATGCGAACCGCGCGACGCCGGTGTCAACGCAAGGTGGCGTGAACGGCGGCATGCCCCGTGTACGGTTGCGGCGGCCCGCGGACTGCAATGTAATACCGCGCGTGTGGGTTGCGGACACGATGACGACTTACGACGCATTCATTTCGTACAGCCATGCGCGGGACAAGCCGATTGCGGCTGCGCTGCAGACGACGATCCAGAAGCTCGGCAAGCCGTGGTACCGGCGTCGTGCGCTGCGCGTCTTTCGCGACGACACGAGTCTGTCGGCAACGCCGCATCTGTGGCCCTCGATCGAGGGCGCGCTGAACGACTCGCGCTATCTCATCCTGCTGACGTCGCCGGAGGCCGCGGCCTCGCACTGGGTCAGTAAGGAGGTCGCGCACTGGCTCGATCGCCGCGGCGTCGACACGTTGCTGATCGGCGTCACCGACGGCGAATTGAAGTGGGATCAACGGGCGGGCGATTTCGTCTGGAAGCCCGGCACCACACCGCTGCCCGACATTCTCAAGGGCCGGTTCGGCACCGAGCCGAAGTGGGTCGATCTGCGTGCCTTTCGCGACGGCGCGGATCGCGCGCCGCAATTGCAGGACCTCGCGGCGGACTTCGCCGCTGCGATCCACGGCATCCCGAAGGAGGACCTTCTCTCCAAGGAGGTCCAGCAGCAGCGCCGCGCACTGGCGCTCGCGTGGTCGACATCCGCGGTTCTGGCGGCACTGATTGCGCTTGCGGGCTGGCAGTGGTGGGAGGCGACCTCCGCGAAGACGCTGGCTCAACAGCAGCGCGACCAGATCAAGACGGTGCTGTCGCAGTCCGATCTCGATCAGGCATCGCAACTGTTGCTCCGCAGCGAGCCGAGCGCCAAGCCGCTTGCGCTTCTGTCGCGCGCGGTCCGCACCGCCGGCAACGAAACGGCGCTCACAAAGATCTGGATGCTGTTGCAGAACCGCAGCTTCTGGATTCCATCACGGAGTCCGGCCGACGATGTCGGCCCAAAGGCGCCGGTCGCCGCGAAGCCCGCCAACGATGTGCCGGCAGCGGTCAAAAGGAAAATCACCGCCGCCATCACGTCGTCCGCCGTCAGCTCTGACGGACAGCTCGTTTTCACGGCGATTGGCGGCGGGGTGGCTGCCCAAGGCTCGTTCCAATGGCGCATCTGGAACCGCAACGGCACGCCCGTGACGGATTGGATCGAACCCAAATACGAAGGCGACTTCTATCTTTACGACATTCGCGCCTTCTTCAGCCCCGACTCCCGATACCTTGCTCTCGAGCTTTATGGGTGGCGCGAAAGCTCCTACGTGGAAGTTTTCGATCTCGGCAAGAAAGCTCTCATTCCGGGAACGCAGCGCGAAATGAGAGCGAACGGGAAGGACCCGCAACGGCAGAACCGGGGATTCGGCATCATCAAGTTCGTGCCATGCCCGGCGAAACCCGCGCGTTGCGATGGTGCGCTGCTGCTGTTGGGAGCAGACCGCGGTGGCGCGTCCGCGTTCAGGCTTGCCGAGCAGACCGCGATAAGCGTTTCACCGCCGCACGAGCACGACGCGCCGATTACCGCATTGGACGTAGACCAGAACCAGCAATGGTTCATGAGCGGCTCCGCGGACGGCAAGATGCAAGTCACCAGCCTCGGCGGCGATGCGACATTCCCCGAAACGCTGGAGCTCGGAGCCGCGCCGACGGCGCTGCGGCGCCAGGGCAACCAATTGATCGCGCGGCTCGCTGATGGAAAGACCAAAGCCTTCCAGGCAGTCCCGCCGATCGAGGTTTCCCAGGAGCCCGCCGCAAATGGATGGGCCGATCCCGGCCGGTGTATTTCGAGGCAGAACTGGAAAGCGCCCGGCGTGCTGTTCGACGCAAAGGCAAAGCCGTCCTCTGGCGGAACCGGCATCGTCACCGTTGAGCTGAAGGCGTTCGAGCCAAGACGCATCGACTTGAATCTGACCGACGCGAGCGGCCGCGCGACCACCGCGAGCCGGACGTTCGGCGCCGACATCGAGTTCATCTGCGCGAACGCCAGCACAGGACGGCACGTGGTGGTCGGGCTTACGGGCTTTCTGACGCAGGTGTGGACCTCGGACCTGTCAACGCAAGTCGGGCCGACGTTCAACGAACATGATTTGATGAACACCGAGAGACGCCCGGATCGTCTCAGCGCTGCGTTCCTGTCGCCGGACGGAAGAACTCTGGCCGTGAAGACTACCTTATGGTTTCCGCCCAACGTTCAAGGGATCTGGTACGGAATCTGGGACATTCAGACCGGCATTCCGCTGTCCGATCGAATCGAGTTCATCGACGATTTTTCCGACGTAACCGACGACGCGGATGTTGATTCAGTATCCCCGGGCTCCGCGCTGTTCTCGACGGACGGATCGCGCCTCGCGTTCAAGCGGGGCTGCGCGGACGGAAACTGCAAGTTCCTCAAGATCGTCGACCTGCTCCCGCCCGCGTCATTGCGAGCACGCGTGCCGGAGATCGCCGAGGCGATGGGCGGCGTTCGCTACAATCAGCAAGGTCTTCTGGAGCCCGTGCCCGAGGATGAGCGCGCAAAAGCCATCGCCGCCCTGCGCGCCGCCATTCCGGCGCCGGCGAAGCCCTGAGCGCATCAGGCGACGCCGAGCTTCTTCTGCAGGCTGGTGGACGAGGTCGTGTACTGGAACACGAGGCGCTTGTCCGGATAGACGTAGCGGTGCGCCTTCTGCGACATCAGCGCGACCTCGTGGAAGCCCGAGAGGATCAGCTTGAGCTTGCCCGGATAGGTGTTGATGTCGCCGACCGCGAAGATGCCCGGAATGTTGGTCTCGAACGTCTCGGTGCCGACCGGGATCAGGTTGCTCTGCAGGTCGATGCCCCAGTTCGCCACCGGACCGAGCTTCATCGTCAGTCCGAAGAACGGCAGGATCGCGTCGCACGCGATGTGGAAGTCCGAGCCTTCGGTCGTCTTGACGATCGCCTTCTCGACCTGCCCGTCCTTGCCTTCCAGCGCGGTCACCTGACCGAGCACGAGGTCGATCTTCCCCTCGCCGACGAGCTTCATCATCTTGTTGACGCTGTCGGGCGCGGCGCGGAATTCGGCGCGGCGATGCAGGAGCGTCAGATGGCTCGCGAGCGGTGCGAGGTTGAGCGTCCAGTCGAGCGCCGAGTCGCCGCCGCCGGCGACGAGCAGCCGCTTGCCGCGGAAGGCCTCCATCTGGCGCACCGCGTAGTAGACGGACTTGCTTTCGTAAGCCTCGATGCCGGGGATCGGCGGGCGCTTGGGCTGGAACGAGCCGCCGCCGGCCGCGACCACGATCACCTTCGCCTCGAACACCTGGCCGGCATTGGTCGTCACGCGAAACAGCGGATCGCCGATCTTCTCGACGTTCTCCACCATCTCGTTGAGATGGAACGTGGGGCCGAACGGCTTGATCTGCTCCATGAGGGCATCGGACAGGCCCTTGCCGGAAATCTCCGGGATGCCGGGGATGTCGTAGATCGGCTTCTCGGGGTAGAGCTCGGCGCACTGGCCGCCGACCTTGTCGAGGATGTCGATCAGGTGCGCCTTGATGTCGAGGAGGCCGAGCTCGAACACCGCGAACAGGCCGACCGGCCCCGCCCCGATGATGAGGGCGTCGGTCTTGATCACTTCAGTCTTGGTCAGCACCGGGCTAATACCTTTTGGGAAGCGTTTTCGGCTGGATTTGTCGGCGCTTGTCTAGCGGTCCGAAGCCCTGCGGAAAAGAGAAAATCCGCTGTTTCGCCGGTATGGTTTCGGCTCCTGAGAAGACCGTTCTACAATACTGGGAATCCTGGAGATTTTATCCTTGAACGACGCCTCGCCCGCCCGGCCTGCCCGCACCCTGCCCTCGCTGGAGGACTTTCCCGGCCGCACAGCAGACATCATCCGGTTCGGCGACCTCGACCCGCAGGGCCACGTCAACAACACGGTGTTTGCGACCTTCTTCGAGACCGGCCGCGTGATGTTCCTGCGCGAGCCCGGCAATGCGCTGCGCAACGCCCTCTATCCGGAGGACGCGACCTCCGTGCTGGCGCGGCTCGACATCAATTTCCTGCGCGAGATGCACTGGCCGGGCACGGTCGAGATCGGCACCGGCATCGCCGAGATCGGCCGCTCGTCCTTCACGTTCCTGCAGGCGGTCTTCCATGAGGGGCAATGCGCCGCGACCGCGCGCGCCACCATGGTGATGATCGACGCTTCGACGCGGCGCTCGCGCCCATTGCCGGATGACACGCGCGCACGGCTCGAAACGCTGCGGCTGCGCGAGCGCGCGCCATGACGAGCTTCTGGATCGGCGTTGCCAGTCGCGATCACGTGATGCGCGGCGTAAACGGCGGCTTCTGCCAGCTCTCGCACGGCAAGGCCTCGCCGGTCGAACGGCTCAAGCCCGGCGACCGCATCGTCTACTACTCGCCGCGCGAACAGATGGGCGATGGCGAGCCCGTGCAGGCCTTCACGGCTATCGGCAAGGTGCTGCCGGGCGAGGCGTACCGCGCCGACATGGGCGGCGGCTTCAAGCCGATCCGGCGCGACGTGAAGTTCTTCAAGGCCAAGGACGCCCCGATCAAGCCGCTGCTCGACACGCTCTCGTTCACGAAGGGCCGCGCCTCGTGGGGCTACGCGTTCCGTCGCGGCTCCTTCCGCATCGAGGCTGACGATTACCGCGCCATCGCGAAGGCGATGGGCGTGAAAGATGACGTGACGGCGTAGGCACCGCCGCGCCCGCGCTTGTCCTTATCTTTATCTTTCCCTTGATCACGGAACCTTTCGGAATCTTGCCGGTTTGACCCTCGTGGGGCGCCACGGGCATGACACGATGCTGCACCGGCGCGATCTGTTGGCGGGGACTGCACTTTTCCTTTTGAGTCGCGCGACCGCGCGCGCGTCGGTCATCGAGGGGCGTCTGCCCTGGGTGCCGAATGGCGGAAGCCCGCCGGTGCCGGTGAAGCCCGGACCGTGGGTTTTCTTCAACGCGGACGAAGGACGCACCATCGAGGCGATCGCCGACCGCATCATTCCGCCCGACTCGCAATGGGTCGGCGGCAAGGATGCCGGTTGCGCCGTGTTCCTCGACCGGCAACTGGCCGGGCCTTACGGCCACAACGACGGCCACTACAACCAGCCGCCGTTCCGCGACGGCGCCAAGAACTTCGGACCGCAATCGCAAGCAGGTCCCGCGCTGAAATATCGCGCGGCGCTCGCCGCGCTCGATCGCCTGTGCAAGCAGAAATACAGCGGCAAGGCCTTCGCCGATCTTGCCAATGGCGACAAGGACGAGGTGCTCAAGGGGCTCGAGAGCGGCGACCTGAAACTGGAGGGCGCCGACGGCAAGGACTTCATGGCCGACGCCGTGAAGGACCTCCAGATGGGCTTCTTCGCCGACCCGATCTACGGCGGCAACCGCGACATGGTCGCGTGGAAAATGATCGGCTACCCCGGCCCCCGCTACAACTATCTCGACTGGATCGACCGCCACAACGAACCCTTCCCGCTGCCGCCCGTGAGCATCACGGGCGGCGCCGCGTGGTCGCCGTAGCAGTCGAGGGGACATGGCGCGCATCCTCCCGAAGAAAGACGTGGTGATCATCGGTCTGGGCTGGACCGGCTCGATCCTCGCCCACGAGTTGACCGACGAAGGGCTCGACGTCATCGCGATCGAGCGCGGGCCGTGGCGCGATGCGCCGACGGAGTTTCCGTCGAACTATGCGCAGGACGAGTTGCGCTATCGCATCCGGCACGAGCTGTTCCTGCGCCCCGAGCAGACGACCTTCACGTTCCGCAACAAGATGGATCAGACCGCGCTGCCGATCCGCTCGTGGGGCGCGTTCATGCCGCCGAACGGCGTGGGCGGCGGCGGCGTGCATTGGAATGCCGAGACCTGGCGCTTCCTGCCGAGCGACTTCGTGCTGAAGAGCCACCTCACCGAGCGCTACGGCGCCGCGTTCCTTCCCGACGACATGACGATTCAGGACTGGGGCGTCACCTACGACGATCTCGAGCCGCATTACGATGCGTTCGAATATCTCTGCGGCACGTCCGGCACCGCGGGAAACCTGAAGGGCCAGATCCAGGAGGGCGGAAATCCGTTCGAGGGCGCGCGCTCCCGGCCCTATCCGACACCCGCGCAGAAGCAGGGGTACGGCCACACGCTCTGGGGCAAGGCGGCGAAAGAGCTCGGCTACAAGCCGTTCCCGCAGCCGTCCGGCAACCTGTCGCAGCCCTACGTCAACCCGCTCGGCCTGCGGCTTGGGCAATGCACCTATTGCGGTTTCTGCGAGTGGTTCGGCTGCGGCAACTATTCCAAGGCAAGCCCGCAGACCACGATCCTGCCGGTGCTGATCCGCAAATCCAACTTCAGCGCGCGCGACAACGCCGAGGTCACCCGCATCAACCTCGACCGCTCGGGCACGCACGCGACCGGCGTCACGTTCGTCGATACCTCGGGGCAGGAATGGGAGCAGCCGGCCGACCTGGTGATCCTGTCGGCCTATGCGATCTTCAACGTTCAGCTCCTGCTGCACTCCAAGATCGGCCAGCCTTACGACCCCGTCGCGAACACCGGCGTCATCGGCCGCAACTTCACGCATCAGGCGATGTCGAGCGTCGACGGCTTCTTCGACAAGTCGAAATTCAACTTCAATCCGTTCATCGCGTCCGGCGCGATCGGCATGTGCATCGACGAGTTCAACGGCGACAATTTCGACCACGGGCCGCTCGGCTTCGTCGGCGGTGGCTATCTGGGTCAGGTGCAATCCAACGGACGCCCGATCGAGACGTCGCCGGTGCCGGCCGGAACGCCCAAGTGGGGCGCCGAGTGGAAGAAAAACGTCGCCGACTATTATCTGAGCTCGCTGAAAGGCGGCAGCATCCACGCGAGCTTCTACAGCTATCGCGACATCTATCTGGACCTCGATCCGACCTACCGGGATCGCTTCGGCCGTCCGCTTGTGCGCATGACGATCGACTTCCACGACAACGAGTTGAAGGCCGCCACGTATCTGACCGACAAATATGCCGAAATCGTCCACGCGATGGGCGCGAGCAAGGTCGACAAGAGCCCGCGCAAGGGTCCCTACGACGTCACCAAGTACCAGACGACGCACCTCAACGGCGGCGCCGTGATGGGCGCGGACCCCAAGACCAGCGCGCTCAACCGCTACCTGCAAAGCTGGGACGTGCCGAACCTGTTCGTGATGGGCGCAAGCGCGTTTCCGCAGAACGCCGGCTACAATCCGACCGGGACGGTTGGCGCGCTCGCCTACTGGGCGGCGGCCGCGATCCGCAATCAGTACCTGAAAAACCCAGGGCCGCTCGTCCATGCGTAGCGCAACCGCAACGCTGCTCGGCGCGGCCGCGGCTGGCGGCCTCGTGGCATTTGCCGTTGCGATCAGCCCTGTACGCGCGCGCACGCCGGACGGGCAGGATTTCACGCTGATCGAGAAAGGCCGCTATCTCGCGACCGCCGCCGACTGCGTCGCATGCCACACGGTTCGCAACGGCGGCAAGCCGTTTGCCGGCGGCCGTCCGATCGAAACGCCGTTCGGCAACATCGTTTCGCCGAACATCACGCCCGACGCGGACACCGGCATCGGTGCCTGGACCGAAGAGCAGTTCGACAATGCGGTGCGCCGGGGCACCCGCCCGGACGGATCGCGGCTTTATCCGGCGATGCCGTACACGTCCTACACCAGGATGACCCGCGACGACGTGAAGGCGATTCACGCCTATCTGTCGACCGTCGCGCCGGTGCGCAATGCAGTCGAGCCGAACACGCTGCCGTTCCCGTTCGACATCCGCGCCGCGATGCACGCGTGGGACGCGGCCTTTTTCAACGAGGGCGAGTTCCAGGGCGATCTCTCAAAGTCGCCCGAATGGAATCGCGGCGCCTATCTGGTGCAGGGCCCCGGCCACTGCACGGCATGTCACACGCCGAAGAATCTCGCGGGCGCCGACAAGGCAAACGCGTTGTTCAAAGGCGGCCCCGTGCAGGGCTGGTTCGCGCCCGAGCTCACCAATGACGAAACCGCGGGCCTCGGCCGCTGGTCGGTCGAGGAGCTAACCGCCTATCTCAAGACCGGGCACAACAGCACCGCGACCGCGACCGGCCCGATGGCCGAGGAGATCGAGAACTCGACCTCCAAGCTGAACGACAGCGATCTCAAGGCGATGGCGGTCTATCTGAAATCGCTGCCCGGAGCGGCCGCGGAAACGACAGCCCTCGCCGCGACCGATCCGGTGATGCGCGCCGGTCAGGCGATCTATCGCGACCAGTGCTCGGCCTGCCACGGGCTCGACGGGCGCGGCTCGCCGCACCTCTTCCCCTCGCTCGCCGAGGCGCCGTCGGTCCGCGCCCACGACGCGGCCTCGCTGATCCGCGTCGTGCTGCGCGGTGCGCGCAGTGTCGCAACGCCGAAGGAGCCGACCGCGCCGGGGATGCCGTCTTTCGCGTGGCAGCTCAATGACGCGCAGGTCGCCGCCGTCCTGACCTATGTACGCAACGCCTGGAAGCCGGCCGCGCCCGCTGTTGGGGAAGACGATGTGCGCAAGGCGCGCGCCGCGCTCAGCGCGCGCAGCGACTGATCAGGCCTGCCGCTCCGGCACGCTCACCACGAGCCCGTCGAGCGCGTCCGTCACCTTGATCTGGCAGGAGAGGCGCGAGTTCGGCCGAACGTCATAGCCGAAATCGAGCATGTCCTCTTCCATCGGCGAGGGGCCGCCGACCTTCTCGCGCCAGGCCTCGTCCACATAGACGTGGCAGGTCGCGCAGGCGCAAGCGCCGCCGCACTCGGCCTCGATGCCGGGCACGCCGTTCTTGATCGCGGTTTCCATCACGGTCGAGCCCGCCTCGCCGTTGACCGTGCGCTGCGTGCCGTCGGAATCGATGTAGGTGATCTTGGCCATCGGAACCGGAAAAAGTCGGGGAAATTCGCCCGGCGACCGCCGGGCGGCATCCCTATAACGGCTCGCGGCGCCGTGGGCAAATCCGGCGGACCGGTGCTGTCGGGCTTCCGGTAGATCGCGACGCGTATCCGGATCATTGCGCGTCTGATACGAGGCTCTGCAGAACGTTTCCAAGAGGAAGGATCGCCCCGTGGATCAGGGAACCACTCGCTATCGCCGCGACGGCGCCATCGCGCACGTCGTCTTCGATCGGCCACAGGCACGAAATGCCATGACCTGGACGATGTACGAAGAGCTGGTCGCCATCTGCCAGCAGATCAACGAGAACCCTGACCTGCGCGCTGTGACGTTTCGTGGCGCTGGCGGCAAGGCGTTCATTGCCGGGACGGACATCGCGCAATTCCAGACATTCACCACCGGCGAGGACGGCATCGACTACGAGCAGAAGGGCGATGCGATCATGTCGGCGGTTGAAGCCATTCGCGTGCCGACACTCGCGATCATCGATGGTTGGTGCGTTGGAGGCGGCCTTGCAATTGCTTCGTGCTGCGACCTGAGAATCGCGACGCCGGCCGCGCAGTTCGGCGTGCCGATCGCACGGACGCTCGGCAATTGCCTGTCGATTGCGAATTATGCCCGCCTGGTCAACGGCTTTGGCGTGAGCCGCGCCAAGCGCGTTCTGCTCATGGCCGAGATGCTGACAGCTCAGGAAGCGCGCGACTGCGGCTTCCTGTCGGATGTGGTGGATGCCGAGAAGCTCGATGCGCGCGCCTCAGAAATCACCGACCGACTGGTCGCCAACGCGCCGGTCACCATGCGGGTCAGCAAGCAGGCGATCGGCCGCATTCTCGCGTCAAGCACAGTCAATGGCGACGACCTCGTTCGCGAATGCTATGCGAGTGACGATTTCCATCGCGGCGTCGAGGCTTTCATCGCCAAGGGCAAACCGGAGTGGACCGGACGCTGAGTCCGCGACTCAATTCGCCTTCAGCAGCTCCGCGATGACGCCGCGCGTCTCGTCGATGGCGGCAACGAGCGTATCGAGCGCCGGGCCCGTATCGGCCGCGCCGGCGATCTCGAGGGCTTCCGCGGCGCGCGCGACGCGCCAGGCACCGATGCCGCGGGCCGAGCCTTTGAGCGTATGCGCGAGCGTCACGATCCCCGCGGGCGCCGCCGAACGCATGCGCGCGAGCAGCAAGGTCGACTGGCGGTCGAACAGCGCCAGCACCTCGCGTTCGAGGCTGCGCTCGCCGAGCGTCATGCGGGCGAGGTGCACAAGGTCGATCGGCCGCTCGTCCGGCGCCAGCGCCGGTATGGAATCCTGCCGCTGTGCGCGTGCCATCTGCATCATAACGTCCCCCAGTTTCCCTCGGCCGTGTTCGGCCATTGCGGCGACACTGGCACGGGAGCCGCCAAGGCCCGGTAAACCGCTGGCCCGCCCCGCTTGTCCCGGCGCAAAACGAGCATGGAACTGGTTACCGGGATGCTAATGGGGCCCTCGCGCGGGCGTCCGGTCCGGCCGGCCCTGCTCGGGACAGCGCCGAATCGCCAGACATTCCACACAGCTCGCCCGGACTGCCTCAATTTGGGGCGAAGCATTAACGATGATTAAAAGGAGGTTACCCAACACGGTTTCATTCGCCGGGTGAGGGCGTTAGGATACCCATGCGGCGGTCCCTATCCTTGGTTCCGGCCTGGGGCAGGCTATCGCGGCGACGGATGCGGGAGGGGGATCAGCGACTTACGCACGTGATCTCAGTATCCAGTGCGGCCCGAGGGTGACACCCGTCCGGGCAGCGATCCTAAGTAGACGAGTCGAGGACGCGGACGGACATGGCGAATAACCCGAGAAGGATCCAGGACCCGACCGAAGCGGCGATGTCGGCGATCCAGGAAGCCCTCAATTTGCGTGACGAGGCCCCGGCGCGGCCGGCGGAGCCAGCGCCTTTCGCGGCGCAGCCCGCGCCCTCGCCTTTCGCGGCACAGCCCGCGCCCCCGCCTGCCGCGCCATCGATCGCGCCGAGCGATCCGCCCGCGCGCGAGCCGCGGCGGCGCCAGCGCTCGCCCTCGATCGACGAAGACCTTTTCCTGCAGGAGACCGTCGGCCGCAATCAGGAGCCGGTCGAGCCCTTCGCGCAGGCCGCGGCGCAAGCCGCGGTGCGTAGCGCCGAGCGCGTGCTGCCGCCCTCCGCGGTCGAATTCGACGAGATCAAGCCGACGCAGCGCGCCGCCAACGACGACCGCGCCTCCGTCGGTCAGGTGCTGCAGCAGATGCAGCGCAAGCCTTCGCGCGCGCCCTACATGGCGGCGTTCTTCCTCTCCGGCGCCTGGATCGTGCTCGGCATCATGGCGGCCGCCTCCTATTTCGGCGGCGACTTCAGCCAGGCGACGCGCCCCGGCTCGTACCCGGTGCTGCTCGCGCTCGCGGCCGGCATCCTGCTGCCGATCGTGATGTTCTACGTCATCGCCCACATGCTGCGACGCGCGCAGGAGCTGCGCATCATCGCGCGGACGATGACGGAAGCCGCCGTCCGCCTCGCCGAGCCCGAGACGATCGCGCGCGAGTCGATCGTGTCGGTCGGCCAGGCGATTCGCCGCGAGGTCGCCGCGATGGGCGACGGCGTGGAGCGCGCGCTTGCGCGCGCCGCCGAGCTCGAGGCGCTCGTGCACAACGAAGTCGCGGCGCTCGAGCGCGCCTATAACGACAACGAGCTGCGTATCCGCGGCCTGATCGAAGACCTTGCGAACCAGCGCGACTCGCTGGTCGGCCAGGCCGAACAGGTCCGCAGCGCCATCACGGGCGTGCATCTCGGCCTCACGCAGGACATCGCGTCCGTCTCCGAGATGGTCGCGGCGAGCGTCAACGACGCCGCCCAGCGCGTCACCCGTACCCTCGCCGAGAAGGGCGAGCACATCACGCTCGCGCTCGGCCGCGCCGGCGACAGCATGATCGACGCGATCGGCGACCGCGGCGGCGACCTGCTCGACCAGTTGCAGCGCACCGGCGAGGAAGTCTCGCGCACGCTCGAAGTCGCGAGCGACAAGATGACGTCGAACATCGACGTCAAGTCGGATCACCTCTCCGCACAGATCGCCGACCTCACCGTCAAGCTCGCGCAGATGCTCTCCTCGCGGCTCGACCACGTCACCGAGAACGTGTCGCAGCGCGCGCTCGCGATCGCCGAGAATCTCGTGCGCCGCACCGAGGAAATCTCGACCAACCTCACCCGTTCGACCGAGCAGCTCACCGACAAGCTCACGGTTCGCACGCAGGAACTGACCGAGGCGATGGTCGACACCGGCAGCCGCCTCGCCGAGACGATCGCGACCCGCGCCGACGACGTGAACAACACGCTCAAGGCCACCGGCGAGTCGCTGATCCTCGACCTGACGCTGCGCGGCGGCGACGTCGTGTCCAAGCTCGAGGAGACCGGCACCCGCATCACCGAGACCATCGTGACGCGCGGCGGCAAGGTGACCGACACCTTCCGCGAAACCGCCGACAACCTCGCCAACACCATCAACGCCAAGGGCGACTCGGTGCGCGAGATGCTCGGCTCGCGCCTGCAATCCTTCGAGGAGATGTTCACGCATGGCGGCGCCGAGCTTGCCGCCAAGATCTCCAACGACTCCACCTCGCTCGGCACGCTGATCACGCAGAACCTCGCCGAGTTCGACCGCACCGTGAAGGTCTACGGCGGCGAGCTGGTCGAACGCCTTTCGCAGCGCACCGGCGAAGTCACCGAGGCGATGCGCAGCCACGTCGACACCTTCGACAGCCGCATCAGCTCCAAGACGCACGAAGCCTCGACCGCGATGGACGAGCGCATCACCCGCCTTGGCGAGGCGCTCGACAGCCGCATCACCGCGCTGAACGAGGCGCTCGGCGCGCGCGTGATGGAAGTCGCGAAGTCCCTTGCCGACGGCGGCAAGGAAGTGGTCGGCGCGCTGGAGAAGCGCATCGACGACGCCAGCAACACGATCAACTCGCGCTCCGAGAAGCTCGCCGAAACGCTGCACGCCAAGGCCGACGAGATCGACAAGTCGCTCGGCAGCCGCGCGATGGACATCGCCGACACGCTGGATACCCGCATCAGCCGCTTCCAGGAGCTCCTCGTCGGGCGGGTGGAGTCGGTCGCGGCGCAGATCGAGGTGCGCGGCCAGGCCGTCAGCGGCGCGATCGTGTCGCGCATGGAGCAGATGAGCCAGGCGATCCGCACCAACGCCGGCGAAGCCGAGCGCTCGCTCGGCCAGCTTACCGCCTCCACGGTCGACTCGATCCGCGCGAGCGCCAAGGAAGCCGAACGCGTCATCACCACCGCCTCGGCCGATGTGACCACCACACTCAAGCAGGAGGCCGGCGACGCCGAACGCACCCTGCTCGGCGTCTCCGCACGCATGAGCGGAACGCTCAAGCAGGAAGCCGACGACACCGAACGCCTGCTGCTTGCGACCTCGACGCGCGTCAGCGCCACGCTGAAGCAGGACGCGGGCGAGGTCGAGCGCTCGATGGTGTCGGTCGCCGCCAACGTCACCACCTCGCTCAAGACCGATAGCGAGGAGCTCCAGCGCGCCATCACGGCGGCCTCCTCGGGCGCCTCCAGCTCGCTCAAGAGCGACACCCAGGAACTCCAGCGTGCCCTGACCGCCGTCTCGTCGGACGTGAGCGCGATGCTCAAGACCGACGCGGACCGCATCCAGGCCACGCTCGGCGGCCTCTCCTCCTCGATCGCCGACTCGATGCGCGAGAGCGCGCAGGGCATCGAGAACACGCTCAACCGAGTGTCGGTCTCGACCACCGAGACGATCCGCACCAACGCGCAGGACGCCGAGCGCGCGCTGAGCCTCGCGGCGACCTCGAGCACCGAGACGATCCGCACCAGCGCGCAGGACGCCGAACGCGCACTCGGCCTCGCCGCGACCTCGACCGCGGAGACGATCCGCGCCAGCGCACACGAGGCCGAGCGCGCCCTCAGTCAGGCCGCGACCTCGACCTACGAGACCATCCGCACCAACGCGCAGGATGCCGAGCGCGCGCTCAGCCAGGCTTCGGCGGCGAGCTCCGACATCATCCACAACAGCGCACAGGATGCCGAGCGCACGCTCAGCCACGCGACAACGTCGAGCTCCGAGACGATCCGCACCAGCGCGCACGACGCCGAGCGCGTGCTGGGCCTCGCGGTCACGTCGAGCTCGGAAGCGATCCGCACCAGCGTGCAGGACGCCGAGCGCCTGCTCAGCCAGGCGGCGACTTCGACCTCCGAGACGATCCGCACGAGCGCGCTCGAAGCCGAGACCTCGCTCGGTCAGGCCGCGACCTCGACGCTGGAGACGATCCGCACCAGCGCGCAGGATGCCGAGCGCTCGCTGGAGCAGGCCGCGACGACGAGCTCGACCGCGATCCGGGCGAGCTCCGACGAGGCGACCCGCAAGGTCACGGCGACTTCGACCGATGTCTCCGGCGCGCTCAAGCGCACGACCGGCGAGATCGAGCGCACCCTCCTCGGCGTGAGCGCCGAGGTGACGCGCGGCTTCACCGCCAAGGCGGACGAGATGACCGCCAACATCACGCAGCGCGGCAACGACCTGAAGAAGGTGCTCGACGACAAGAGCGGCGTGTTCCTCTCCACGTTCGGCTCGCAGGGCCAGAAGTTCACCGACGACATCGACCGCATCACCCGCGACGCGGTGCATTCGATCGAGGTCAAGGGCATCACCTTCACCAAGGCGATGCTGGCGAACAGCCAGGAGATCACCGGGCTGATCAACGACGCCGGCAGCAAGGCATCGGCGTCGGTCGAGCGCACCATTGCGGACCTCGACACCGCCGCGCGCACGTCGGTTGAGCGTTCGCAGAAGGCCGCCTCCACCGCCGTCTCCGAGATGATGGAGACGCACGGCATGCTCCGCAACGACACCTCGGCGATGTTCGAGCGTCTGCGCGACGCCAACGTGCTGCTGCAGGAAGTTCTCGGCGGCGCGACCGAGAACCTGAGCAAGATCGAGACGCTGCTGTCGAAGCGGGTGAGCGAGTTCGTCATCACGATGAACGACATCGGCGACCGCAGCGGCGCGACCAACAACCGCATCGAGACGCAGCTCAAGTCGTTCCAGGTCATCACCAACGACCTGCTGCGCGACATGGCGGCGACCTCGGGCAAGTTCGAGGGTCACGGCAAGGCCCTTGCCGCCGCCGCCGAGCAGATCGACAGCGCCAACAAGCGCACCGAGGTGGTCGTCACCGACCGCAGCAGCGCGCTCGACACCCTGGTCACCCAGCTCGACAGCAAGGTCGGCGATCTCGACAGCCGCCTGAAGCGCTTCTCGGCGCTGCTGCACGAGACCTTCGAGGCCGCCGAAGGCCGCGCCCGCGACATCGCGCGCGTGGTCGCGGAGTCCTCCACCGAGGGCACCAAGGCGATCGCCAACCAGTACGAGTTGGTGCGCGCGACCTCCGACGAGGAGCGCCGCCGCACCACCGAGGCGCTGCACGCCGTCTACGAACAGGCGACCGGCGAGACCACGGCGCTGTTCCGCCAGACCAGCGACCGCTTCGTCGAGATCGTGCGGCAGATGAAGGAAATGAGCGGCGCGATGCAGCGCGAGCTCGAGCAGACCCGCAACGAGCTTCGGCGCGGCATCCTCGAGCTTCCGCAGGAGACCGCCGACAGCGCCGCGCAGATGCGCCGCGTGATCGTCGAGCAGATCGATGCGCTCGCCGAGCTCAACCGCATCGTGGCGCGGCACGGCCAGGAAGTGGTGGCCGAGCAGCAACCCGCGCGCCGCGCGGAGCCTGCGGCCGCAGGCGGACGCGATGCGCGCCCTGCCGGGCGGCTGGAGGCGGCCGGCGGACGCGGCAACCCGCCCCCGGGCCCGGCACGCCGGCCCGGCCCGCAGCAGCCTCAGGCCGACGGCGGACGCGAAGGCGGCCGTGGCGGCTGGTTCTCCGACCTCCTCCCGCGCGGTTCGCGCGAGGAAGCGCCCGCGCGCGGCGACGAGCGCGGCAACGGACGCCCGGCGCTCGAATCGCTCGACTCGCTCTCGGTCGACATCGCGCGCATGATCGATCATGACGCGGCGGCCGAGGCATGGGACCGCTTCAAGCGCGGCGACCGCGGCGCCTTCACGCGGCGGCTCTACACCGCGCAGGGCCAGAAGACGTTCGACGAGATCCGCAAGCGCTACCGCGCCGACCGCGAGTTCCGCGGCACGGTCGACCGCTACATCACGGAGTTCGAGCGCCTCCTCGACGAGGTCGCGCAAGACCCGCGCGGCGAGTCGGTGTCGCGCAGCTACCTCACGTCGGACACCGGCAAGGTCTACACGATGCTTGCCCACGCGGCCGGACGGTTCGACAACTAGAACCACCGGCAGGGGCGACGATCAAAGGGCGCGCTGCGGCGCGCCCTTTTGTTTTGGTAGTCTTGCGGCATGCGACTCACGCTCGCCGTCCGGACCGAACGCTGGCCGATCGCCGGGCGCTTCACGATTGCGCGCGGCGCCAAGACCGAGGCGGCCGTCGTGGTGGCGGAGCTCTCCGATGGCCGCATCACCGGACGCGGCGAGTGCGTGCCCTACGGGCGCTACGGAGAGACGGTCGAGACCGTCACGGCGCTGATCGAGAGCACGCGCGAACACCTTGCGGACGGACTCGACCGCACGCGCTTGCAGCGCGCGCTGCCGTCGGGCGCGGCGCGCAACGCGCTCGACTGCGCGTTCTGGGATTTCGAGGCCAAGGCGAGCGGGCGGCCCGCGCACGAAATCGCAAGCCAGCCCCCTCCCCGCGCGCTTGTCACCGCCTACACGATCTCGCTCGATGCCCCTGCCGCCATGGGCGACGCCGCACGCAAGGCCGCGGCGCGAAAGCTTCTCAAGGTAAAACTCGGCAGCGCCGACGACGGCGCACGCATCGCCGCGGTGCGGGCCGCCGCGCCGGACGCCGAGCTGATCGTCGATGCGAACGAAGGCTGGACGCCTGAGAATCTCGCCGCAAATCTTGCGGCCTGCGCGGCGGCCGGCGTCACGCTGATCGAGCAACCGTTGCCGGCGGGCCAGGACGACGCGCTCGCGAGCATCGCGCGGACGATCCCGGTCTGTGCCGACGAGAGCGTGCACGACCGTGCCTCGCTTGCGGCGCTCGCCGGTAAATACGACGCCGTCAACATCAAGCTCGACAAGACCGGGGGCTTGAGCGAAGCGCTGCTGATGGCCGCCGAAGCGAAGCGTCTGCGCTTCGCCATCATGGCGGGCTGCATGGTCGCGACATCGCTCTCGATGGCGCCCGCGATGCTGCTGGCGCAGCGCGCCCGCGTGGTCGATCTCGACGGCCCGCTGCTGCTCGCCCGCGACCGCGAGCATGGCCTCGTCTACGAGGGCAGCCTCGTGCATCCGGCAACGCCTGAATTGTGGGGATGAATTCGTAGCCCGCATGGAGCGAAGCGAAATCCGGGTGGGCATTTCTATTTTGCGATGTCATTCCCGCATTCCGCTTCGCTCCATGCGGGCTACGAACGCCGCGCGATCAGCGCGAACAATCCGCCCATCGCCGCCATGACGGCCATCGCCGCATAGGCGCCACCGCCGTAGCGCTGGTAGAGCGCACCCGAGAGCGCGGTCGCGAACGCCATCGCGAGCCCGCTCGCGGTTGCGACATCGCCTTGCGCGGCGGCGCGGCTCCCTTCGGGCGCGGCCTTGGCGAGATACGCCATGGTGCCGAGATGCGTCGCGCCGAACGAGAGTGCGTGCAGCACCTGCAAGGCGGGCAGCATCGCGACCGGCGGATCGAGCGCCATCGCGCCCCAGCGCACGACTCCGCCGGCTGCTCCGAGCGCGATCAGCGCGATTGGCCCGAGCACCGGCAACCGCGCCGCAAATGCGAACAGCACGATCTCGGCCGCGACGCCCAATGCCCATAAGGCACCGATCGCGGTGCCGGAGAGGCCTTGCGCGCTCCACGCCAATGTCGAGAAGCCGTAATAGACCGCGTGGCTCGCCTGCGTCAGCGCGGCGGCCGCCATCACGGCGAGGAATACCGGGTCGCGCAGGTGGCCGCGGCTCGCGCGCGCCGGTCCGCGCGGCGCCGCAGGCGACGGCACCAGCGCCAGGATCGCAACGACGAGCAGCGCGTAGCACGCAAGGATCGGCCAGATCAGGTTGATCGGCGCGAGCGAGGCGAGCAGCAGCCCACCCGCGAGGTTTGCCGCCATGAAGGCGACCGACCCCCACAGCCGCACCGGCCCGTACGTCACCTTGCGCGCCGCGAGCCCTTTCAGCGCATAGGCGTCCCCGAGCGGCAGCATCGGTGCGGTGAACAGCGTCATCAGCGTCAGCGCGAGCAGGATCGGCCAGAACCCGTTGGAAAACGCGACCAGCACGAGCCCGGCGAGCGAGCCCAGGCTCGTCACCACCAGCGGCCCTTTCAGCGCGCCGGTGCGGTCGGCAAGGCGCGTCCCGGCCGGCACGGCCGCAAAGCGCAGAACCTGCGGCGCCGCCAGCACGATGCCGATCGCCGCCGCGTCGAGCCCCTTGGCGGCGAGCCACACCGGAAAGAACGGCAGATAGAGCCCGGACGCCGCGAAGAACGCCGCATAGAAGCCCGCGAGCCGCAGCGCGAACCGATCGTTAACGATTGTGGCGTCAGGTCGCGTCATTAAACCGATCGTGACGATTCGCGCGGCATTGTTCCAGCATCGCGCGTCCCGCAGACGGACTCCACCATGCCCAACCTCACGACCCACCACGCGCCGCTGAGCGAAGCCGACTACGAGGCGATCGAGGCCGCCGTGATGGAGACCTCGCGCGGGCGCTGGTTCCTTGCCGAGTTCGCGCGCCGCAACCGCAACGCCGACACCACGATGCTGCTCACCGCGCTCGACCGCATCGAGTCCGCGGTCACCGGCGAGCGCTCGGTCGGCGCGGTCGAGCGCATCCGCTTCGACCTTGTCGACATGGCGAACGCGATCGAGCGCACCAAGGCAGAGGTTGCGGCGATCAAGCCGGAGGGCGATCCGGGCAAGTTCGAGCGCGCAACCGAAGAGCTCGATTGCGTGGTGCAGACCACCGAGGCCGCGACCTCCGACATTCTCGCCTGCGCGGAGCGCATCCAGGAGCTCGCCTGGACGATGCGCGAGCAGGGGCTCGCGCCCGAGCTGTGCGACCTGATCGACGAGCGCGCGACCGAAATCTACACCGCCTGCTCGTTCCAGGACCTTACCGGCCAGCGCATCCGCAAGGTGATCGGCGTGCTGCGTTATCTTGAGAGCCGCATCAACGCGATGATCGAGATCTGGGGGCTCGGCGGCGCCGCCACGGCGGAGCCAAAGCCCGCGAACCTTGCCGAGGTCACGTTGCTGCACGGGCCTGCGCGGCCCGGCGAGGGGCTCGATCAGGCCGACGTCGACATCGTGATGGGTCCGGCCGTGACGGCCGCGGCGGACCGGGAGCCTGCGGGCGACTATCCGGCCTTCCTCGACGGCGACGACAGCATGATCGGCTTCGACGAGGCGCCGACGCCGGTCGCGGAACTCAAGCTGGTCGCGCCGCCTCCGGCGCCGCGCCCGGAGGCGCCCGCGCGCGCCGCGTATGTCAACGATCCGCTCGCGCCGATCGTTGCGCTCAGCGCCGAAGAGAAGATCGCGCTGTTCTCGTAGAACGGATGGAGCGAAGCGAAATCCGGGGCCGATCGCTCCGCCGCAGCAATGTTCCCGCATTCCGCTGCGCTCCATGCGGGCTACTCCCTCACCCCGAAACCGCGTAGCCTGTGCGCCGGAAACGCACATGCTGGACCGAACCGAAGACCTTGCCGCAACGGTCGAGACCTGGCTCGGCTCATTCGAGCGCGCGCTCGCTGCGGGTGATGAGGCTGCGCTGCGGGCGCAGTTCCTCCCCGAGAGCTACTGGCGCGATGCGCTCGCGCTCACCTGGACCATCACGACGGTCAGCAGCGCCGGCGCGATCGCCGCAGCATTGGCCAAGCAACCGGTCCGGCCGTTCGCGTTCCGCCCCGCCAGCAACCGCACATCCCCGCGCCACACGACCCGCGCCGGTACGCGCGCCATCGAGGCGTTCTTCACCTTCGAGACCACGCTGGGCCGTGGCGAAGGCGTCGTGCGCCTCGTCACCGAGGCGACCGGCACCAGAGCCTGGACGCTGCTCACCGCGCTTGACGAGCTCAAGGGCCACGAGGAGCGCACCGGCGCGCGCCGCCCGACCGGCGCGTCGCACTCGCGCGATTTTTCCGGGCCGAACTGGCTCGACCAGCGCAAGGCCGCGTCCGCCTACCAGGACCGCGACCCGGCCGTGCTGGTGGTCGGCGGCGGACAGGCCGGGCTCTCGATCGCGGCGCGGCTCAACGCGCTCGGTCTCGACACGCTGATCGTCGACCGCGAAGCGCGCATCGGCGACAACTGGCGCAACCGCTATCACGCGCTGACACTGCATAATCAAGTGCAGGTCAATCACCTGCCCTACATGCCGTTCCCACCGGGCTGGCCGACCTACATCCCGAAGGACAAGCTCGCGAACTGGCTCGAGGCTTACGTCGAGGCGCTGGAGCTCAACTACTGGACCGGCACCGAACTTGTAGGCGGCAGCTACGACGCGCGCGACAAGCGCTGGACCGTCGCGCTGCGCCGCCACGACGGCACGACGCGGCAGATGCGCCCAACCCACATCGTGCTGGCGACCGGCACGAGCGGCATCCCGAGCATGCCGGAGCTGCCGGGCCTGCGCGACTTCGCCGGCACCGTGCTGCACTCGACGCAATATCGCGACGGCGAGGATTTCGCCGGCAAACGCGCGATCGTGGTCGGCACCGGCAACAGCGGCCACGACATCGCGCAGGACTTAACCTCCAGCGGCGCGCAGGTCACGATGCTGCAGCGCGCGCCGACGCTCGTCGTCAACATCGAGCCGAGCGCGCAGCTCGCCTACACGCTCTATGACGAGGGCCCGCCGCTCGCGGACTGCGACCTGATCGCGGCCTCGATCCCGTTCGCGCTGGTGCGCCGCAGCCATATCGCGCTCACCGCCAAGGGCCGCGAGCTCGACAAGCCGCTGCTCGACGCTCTTACGGCAAAAGGCTTCCGGCTCGACTTCGGCGAGGACGGCTCGGGCTGGCAGTTCAAGTACCTCACCCGCGGCGGTGGCTATTACTTTAACGTCGGCTGCTCCGACATGATCGCCGACGGCCGCATCGCGTTGCGGCAGTTCGCCGACATCGCGACGTTCACGCGCGACGGCGCGCGGATGCGCGACGGCAGCACGCTGCCCGCCGACCTCATCGTGCTCGCAACCGGCTACAAGGGCCAGGAGCACCTTGTGCGCAAGCTGTTCGGCGATGACGTCGCCGCGCGCGTCGGTCCGATCTGGGGATTCGGCGAGAGCGAGGAGTTGCGCAACATGTTCGTCGCAACGCCGCAGCCGGGGCTGAGCTTCATCTCGGGCAGCCTCGCGCAATGCCGCATCTATTCGAAGTATCTGGCGCTGCGCATCAAGGCCGAAGAGGTAGGGCTGGTGTAGCGGCCGCCTATGTAGCCCGGATGGAGCGAAGCGAAATCCGGGATTCGCGCCGACAACACCGGCCCCGCATTTCGCTTCGCTCCATGCGGGCTACGAAGCTCACGCCACCAGTCTGTGAAACAGCTCCGGATCGACGTTGCCGCCCGAGAGCACGCCGACCACGACCTTGCCCTTCACGTCGAGCCGGCCGGCGAGCAGCGCCGCAAGGCCGATTGCGCCACCGGGTTCGACAACGAGCTTCAGCTCGCGGAACGCGAAGGCGACCGCGCGGCCGACTTCTTCCTCGCTCGCGGCCAGCCCCTGCCCGACCAGCGCGCGATTGATCTCGAACGTGATGTTGCCCGGCGTGTTCGACATCAGCGCGTCGCAGATCGTGCCGGAGAGCCGCTCGTTGTGTTCATGCTTGCCGGAGCGGAATGAGCGCGCGTGATCGTCGAAGCCTTCGGGCTCTGCGGTGTAGATCGCGGCATCCGGCGCGCGCGCCTTGATGGCGAGCGAGATGCCGGCCGCAAGCCCGCCGCCGGAGGCGCCGATCACCACCACGTCGGGCTTGAGGCCGAGCGCCGCGAGGTCCTCGATGATCTCGCGGCCCGCGGTCCCCTGGCCGGCGATGATGAACGGATCGTCGTAGGGCGGCACCAGCGTGGCGTTGCGTTTCGCCGCGAGGCCGCGCGCGATCGCCTCGCGATCTTCCGTTTCGCGGTTATAGAGCACGACCTCGGCGCCGAAAGCCTTGGTGCGCTCGCGCTTGGGCGCCGGCGCATCGGACGGCATCACGATCACGGAGGGCATGTCGAGGAGCTTTGCGGCATGCGCCACGCCCTGCGCGTGGTTGCCCGACGAGAATGCCACCACGCCGCCCGCCTTGCGCTCGGCCGGGATGGACGAGAGCTTGTTGTAGGCGCCGCGGAACTTGAACGAGCCGGTGCGTTGCAGCGTCTCGGCTTTGAGAAAAACGCGCGCGCCCGTGACCGCATCGAGCACCGGCGAGGAGATGAGCGGCGTGCGCAGCGCGACGCCCGACAGCCGCCGCGCGGCTGCCTCGACGTCGGCAGCGGTCGGCAGCGGGGCCGCGGATTTCGGATTGTTTGACATGCGATGAGGGTAGACCTGCCGGGCGCGGTTGTCATCCCGGAAGCCGCCGAACACCGGCTGTCATCCCGGGCGAAGGCGCGCAGCGCCGGAGACCCGGGGCCCATAACCACAACACTTTCGGTCATTTCCCTTCCTGGTCCAACGCGATACACAATTGCCCGGAAAACCTCGGGAGGACGTCCATGGATCTCGGCATCGCCGGCCGCAAGGCCATCGTCTGCGCATCAAGCCGCGGGCTCGGCCGCGCCTGCGCGTTCCGACTCGCCGAGGCGAAGTGCGAGGTCGTGGTCAACGGCCGCGACAAGGCCAAGACCGAAGGCACTGCGGCCGAGATCGCGAAGGCAACCGGCGTCAAGGTGATCCCGGTGGTGGCGGACGTCTCCACGCCCGCCGGTCAGGCCGCGCTCTTTGCCGCGATGCCCGAGCCGGACATCTTGGTGAACAACAACGGCGGACCTCCGTTTCGCGATTTCCGCGAGCTCGACCGGCAGAAGATGCTCGACGGCGTGATCGCCAACATGGTGGTGGCGATCGAGCTGATCCAGAAGGTGATCGACCCGATGCAGAAGAAGAAGTTCGGCCGCATCGTCAACATCACGTCGGGCTCGGTGAAGATGCCGCTCGGCGGGCTCGATCTGTCGTCCGGCGCGCGCGCGGGCCTGACCGCGTTTCTGGCGGGCGTCGCCCGGCAGGTCGCCGGCAGCGGCGTGACCATCAACTTCATCCTGCCGGGCACGTTCGCGACCGACCGGCTGATGTCGAATATGAAGGTGGTCGCCGAGCGCCAGAAGATCACGATCGAGGAAGCCAGCAAGGCGCGCATGCAAACCGTGCCGGCCAAGCGCTTCGGCGAGGCCGACGAGTTCGGCGCGGCCTGCGCGTTCCTGTGCTCGGCGCACGCCGGCTACATCACGGGCCAGAACCTGCTGATCGACGGCGGCGTTTTTCCGGGGGCGTTCTAAGATCCTGACTCCGCTCGTCCCCGCGAAAGCGGGGACCCAGTTCTTTGCTCTGGATTCCCGCTTTCGCGGGAATGAGCGGGTGTGGAGTGCGCCCCCTACCCCGCCGGGTGATAGCCCCTCACCGCCTTGTACGTCCAATACACAAACACCAGCAGCACCACGCCTTGCGCGATCGCAAACGGCGGCTGCGGCACGTCGGGGGCGAGCGGCGCCAGCGCATGCAGCGCCGGTACTTTCAGGAAAAGCTGCGTCACGAATACGAACGCGTCGAGATAGAACGCGATCATCGCCGTTATGACGAAGATCCAGCGCCACGGCTCGGCGAGATGAAACACGTAGCGTGACAGGATCGCGATCGCCAGCACGATCAGCGAGAGGATGCCGGTGTAGTGCGACGGCAGAAGCTTGTCGAACGGGAAGCCGAAGCCGGTCGCGCTCGTCAGCACGCCCAGCAGCAGGAAAAGCGCGGTCCAGCCCCGCCGCCCCTCCGAGCGAAACATGCCGAACATCATCGCAAAGCCCGCGACCAGCATGACCAGACTGATGATGGTGTGAAACCAGGTGAAAGCCGTAAAGCCCGCGAACATGTGTGCCTCCCCGCGCCGGGGCGTATCCTAGCGAGTCGTGCTGCGGTCCGACAGGCGCGCCGCGCGGGTCGGCCTTGCGTGCCGCGCTACGCTTCCCCGGCGAGCGCCTTTTGCACCGCTGCCCGCTCCTTGATGCGGCGGGTGTGCTCCACGAGCTTCGGGAAACGCGCGCGGTCGACGCCGTCGCCTTCGAGCCATTGCGCGATCGTGAAGAGATACGGATCGCTGATGGTGTAGCGTTCGCCCATCACCCACGGGCCCTGCAACATTTCGCGCTCGATCAGCGCGAAGCACTCGCCGACCGATTGCGGCACCTTCTTCTTCATTGCGGCGATCGAGGCCGCGTCGTCCGCGTCGACCCAGCGCGCGCCGCGCATGCGATGCGCGTGGGCGACATGCACGGTCGAGCACAGATAGCTGTTGACCGCCTGTACCTGCGCCAGCGCGAACGGGTCCTCGGGTGCGAGCTTGGCGGCCGGATAGGTCTGCGCGACGTAGAGCAGGATCGCGGGCGTCTCGGTCAGCGTGCCGCGATCGGTTACGAGCGCCGGCACGCGGCCTTTCGGATTGACCTTCAGGTAGTCAGGCTTGCGCTGCTCGCCACTCTTGAAGTCGATCCGCACCGCCTCGTAGGGCGCGCCCGCCTCCTCCAGCGCGATGCGCGACGCAAGCGCGCAGGTCGCGGGCGCAAAGAAGAATTTCATCATGAGCAACCCCTCTCGGATATGTACTGACTATCACGCCAGCGCCGCGGAGCAGAAATTCAAAAAAGCGATGGAAGGATCACTCTGTCCGCTCGTCCCCGCGAAAGCGGGGACCCAGTCCTTGGCCAAGAACTGGATGCCCGCGTTCGCGGGCATGAGCGGAGTATGCGTCTTGGTCGGCGCTCAACGGATCAATGCGGCAGCAGCCGCGGCAGCGCCCACTCCATCGTCTGCCGACCGTTCTTGAACGCCGCGACCGGCTGCGCGATCTCGGCGATCGCCTGCAGCGGCGTCTGCGCATTGAAGATCACGACGTCGGCCGGATTGCCGGCCGCAAAGCCGTAGTCCTTCAGATTCATCAGCTTCGCCGAACGGTCGGTGAGCAGGTTGAAGCACTGCGCGATCTGCTCCTGCCGGTCGAGCTGCACCACGTTCGCGTACATGTTGGCGATGCGGATGAGCGAGCAGTCGCCGAACGGCGTTGCGGGATTGAGCACGTTGTTCGACGAGAGCGAGCACTGGACGCCGTGGTCGCAGAGGAAATGCGCATCCGCGACGCCGCGCACCACCGCGTGGTCGCGGTTGCGCCCCATCAGGTAGAGGTCGGTCGCCGGCAGCACCGTGACGGCGACGCCGCTGTCGGCAAGCTTGCGCGCCAGCGCGGCCAGTTCGTCCAGCGGCAGCAACGAGAGCTTCGCCGCATGGCCCGCGACCACGCGTCCGCCCCATTTGAACTTGTCGGTCAGCTCGCGCACGAGATAGAGGTTCATGTCGAGCGTGTTGCCGACGTCGAGATGGATGTCGAGGTCGACGTCGTATTCGCGCGCAAGCTCGAACAGGCGGTGGATCTGCCCGTCCGGGTCCTTGTCGTAGCGCGGCGCGCCGCCGAGCACTTTCGCCCCGCGCCGCAGCCCCTCGACCACCAGCTCCTCGGTGCCCGGATAGCTGATCAGTCCCTCCTGCGGAAACACGCAGATCTCGACATCGACCGCATGCTTGTAGTCGGCGATCGCGGCCTCGACGCCGTCGTAACCGCGCATGCCGATGCCGGGATCGACCTCGAGCTGCGTGCGGATGCGCGTCGTGCCGTGCAGCACGCACTGCTTGATGGTCTCGGCGGCGCGCGCGTGCACGTCCTCGACCGTCATCGTGGCCTTCACGGGCGTCACGCTGGTGACCGGGCTCAGCGTCGCGCGCGGCTGCGGCGCGCAGCGATCCGCGATGCGCGACTTGTCGAGATGGATGTGCGTCTCGATCAGCCCCGGACACGCGAGCTTTCCTCCCGCGTCGTAGGCCGGCGCGTCCGCCGCGATGTTGGGCGCAATCGCGGCGATCCGCCCGCCCGCGATGCCGATATCGAGCAGCCGTCCCTCGTCGCGGTCGGAGAGCCGCGCATTCCGGATGATGAGGTCCATGATGTCTCCCTAACCGCTCATGCCCGCGAAAGCGGGCATCCAGTTCTTTCTTTGCTTGACTCTGGGTCCCCGCTTTCGCGGGGACGAGCGAAATAAATTGCGCCGCTACTCCACCTTGATCCCGGCTTCCTTCACGATCGGCCACCACTTGGCGATCTCGGCCTTGTAGAACGTCCCGAGCGCCTCGGAGGTCTGCGTCTCGGGCGGCGGGATATCCTGCCCGAGGCCCGCGAGCCGCTCCTTCACGGCCGGATCGGCGAGCGCTGCCATCGCGGCCGCCGAGAACTTCGCGATCACATCCTTCGGCGTGCCCTTCGGCATCCAGATGCCGTACCAGGCGATCACGTAGACGCCGGGCGCGCCTGCCTCGTCCACGGTCGGAATATCCGGCGCCGACGCGATCCGCTTGCTGTCGGCGACCGCATAACCGCGCAACTGGCCCTGCCGGATGTAGGGAAGCGACGAGATCGCCTGATCGATCGAGAGATCGATATGCCCGGCGACCACATCGCGCATCACGTCGGAAGAACCGGCCTTGTAGGGCACGAAGATGAAGGAGGTGCCGGTCACCTTCTGGAAGTAGACCCCGCCGACATGCTGGCCGGAGCCGGCGCCGCCGGTGCCCTCGGTCGCCTTGCCGGGATTGGCCTTGAGGTACGCGATCAGCTCCTTGAGCGTCGGCGGCAGCGCGTTCTTGCCGACGATGATGTAGGGGTTGCCCGAGAGCCGCGCGACCGGCTCGAAATCATCCACATAGGAGAACGGCGTCTTGTAGATCGCGCTGTTGACGACGTGCGAGGCCCAGTTGCCGATCACCGCCGTGTAGCCGTCGGGCGCCGCGCGCGCGACACGGCCGATCCCGATGGTGCCGGCGCCGCCGGTGACGTTCTCGACAATCACCTGCTGGCCGAGCGTGTGCGACATGTGCGCGGTCAGGATGCGGGCGAGCGCATCTGTCGGCCCGCCCGCGCCAAACGGCACCACCAGCGTGATGGGACGCGCCGGATAGGGCTGCGCCGCCGCCGCGGTAAGCATCGCCAGAACGAGGCCGGCCGCGATCAGTATTCTTTTCATCTGCACGCTCCTTCGCCGGAAGCCCCGGAATGGAAGACGGTGCCGGAATGATGCCAGTTTTTGCACCCTCATGTCTTGCCCCTGCGCCGTCACGGACGCATAGTCGCCCGCAAGCGTCCAACCCATCCGTCAACCCAAAAGCACCACAACCATCAGGGGGAACACGTCCCATGAAGCTCGTCCGCTTCGGCGCGCCCGGCCGCGAAAAGCCCGGCGCCATCGACAAGAACGGCAAGATCCGCGATCTCTCCAAGGTTGTGCCGGACATCGCCGGCTCGGCGCTCTCGCCCGCGAGCCTGAACAAGCTGCGCAAGCTCGACCTCGCCAAATTCCCGGCCGTGAAGGCCGGCACGCGGCTCGGCCCCTGCGTCGGCAACGTGCGCCATTTCATCGCGATTGGGCTCAACTACGCGGACCACGCGGCGGAAACGGGCGCCGCCATCCCGAAGGAGCCGATCATCTTCCAGAAGGCGCCGACCTCGATCTGCGGGCCGAACGACGACACCATGATCCCGAAGGGCTCCACCAAGCTCGACTGGGAATGCGAGATCGCGATCGTGATCGGCTCGCGCGCGCGCTACCTCTCCAAGAAGGACGCCCTCGACGCGGTCGCGGGCTATTGCGTGTGCAACGACGTGTCCGAGCGCGCCTTCCAGATCGAGCGTGGCGGCCAGTGGACCAAGGGCAAGGGCTCGGAGACCTTCGGGCCCCTCGGCCCCTGGATGGTCACCAAGGACGAGATCAAGGACGTGCAGAAGCTCGACATGTGGCTCGACGTGAATGGCGAGAAGCGCCAGCGCGGCAGCACCCGCACGATGATCTTCGGCATCCAGCACATCGTCTGGTACTGCTCGCAGTTCTTCGTGATGGAGCCGGGCGACGTCATCACCACCGGCACCCCGCCGGGCGTCGGGCTCGGCATGAAGCCGACGCCGCAGTTCCTCAAAGCCGGCGACGTCGTGACGCTCGGCATCCAGGGGCTGGGCGAGCAGCGCCAGAAGGTGGTGCGGTTCAATGCGTAAGATTCGTAGCCCGGATGGAGCGAAGCGCAATCCGGGTTCGCGAGGCCGCGAGAGCGCTTTTGCTTCGTAGCCCGATCGACAGAACGAGAGCTGCCCCGCATGGCGCTTCGCGCATGCGGGCTACGAGAAGCCCGTGGCGTTCGCAGGGTGGGCATCGCGCCTTCGCGATGCCCACGCGTTTTTCATCGCGCACATCCGCGTGGGGCCTCGCTGCGCTGAGCCCTTTGCCAATGACTGCACTGCGGTCGCAAAGACTGCCGGTGTCAGCTCCATCTATATCAAGGGTCTGAACGTTACAGTGGCTGAGACGGGATCCGGAAGGATCAGCGATGACCCGCACGCGGATGACCATCGAGCCCCAGGGCGCCGTTCCCTCAGGAAGGCCGTGGGGCGTCTGGACAAGCATTGCCTGGCTTGTGGCAGCAATGGCTCCCCAGCAGCTGCTCGGGCTTTGGATCGTGCAGGCACCGTCACAGCCGAGCATCGGCCCTGTTCTCGACTTCCTCCTGTGGGCCATCGCGCCGGTCGTACTCGTGATTGCGGTGCTGATCCGCCGCCTGTCCATCGCCCGCTGCTTTGCCTGGACCGTGCCACGGCCGCACGATGTGCTGATCGCTGTCGGCGCGGCGTTCGTCCTCATCTTAGGCATTGGCCTCCTTGCCTATGTCCTCAGCGGAGGCCTCGAGATCGGCGCCGAAGTTGACGCATACCGTCAATACCTCGCAGCCGGTGGCACGCCGCCGGGCTTCTTGTTGCGGCGGTATCAAGCCGTGATTTTCGCGCCGCTCGTGGAGGAGACGGCGTACCGCGGCTTCCTCTGGCGCGGTCTTGCGGCCTCGCGGATCGGCAATTGGGGTGCGTGGCTGCTCACTTCGGCTTTCTTCGTCGCCAACCACATTCGTGACTACGCTCAACCCCAAGCCCTTATCCTTGTCGCCGTCATGGGCCTGATTTTGGGCTTGGTCCGCTGGCGCACCGGCAGCACGACCGCGTCCATGATCACGCATTCTCTGTTCAATGTGTGGGATGACGCCTTCACCATGCTGGCGGCCGCCGCCGGATGGGCCTGAACGACTCGTCCCGCCGAAGGATCAATCGCTGCGACCGGCTGACGGCGACAGCGGCGGCCGATGGTTCGCGCGGAGCATAATGGACGTCAGGTCTTACCCGGCTCTGATGTTCGCTGCCCGGACCACCTTGGCCCACTTCTCGGTTTCATCGGCGATGAGCTTGCCGAACTCGGCAGGCGATCCTGGAAGCACTGTGCTGCCCAGGGCGGCAAACCGTGCTCGTATCTTGGGATCGGCGAGACCTGCGTTGATCTCCTTGTTCAGCGTGTCGATGATGTCCGCTGGCGTGTTCTTCGGCGCGCCGACGCCGAGCCACACGCTTGCCTCGAAGCCAGACAGGAAATCGCCTACGGTCGGCACGTCCGCAAGAACCTCGGAGCGCGTCGCCGTAGTAACCGCCAGCGCGCGCAACTTGCCGGCTCTGACATGTTCGATCGAAATGCTTGGCGAAGCGAACATCACCTGCACCTGCCCGCCAAGCAGGTCGGTCACCGCGGGTGCGCCACCGCGGTACGGGACATGGGTCAAGTTCACGCCCGCCATCATCTTGAATAGTTCGCCCACGACATGAGGCGGCGTTCCATGGCCGCCCGAAGCAAAATTGATGGTACCCGGATTGGCTTTGGCAAAGGCAATAAACTCGGGAACCGTCTTGGCTGGAAAAGATGGATTCACCACCATGACGGTGGTCTCGCGGCTTATGCTCGCGACCGGCGCGATGTCTTGAATGAAGTTGAAATTGAGGTTGTCGTAGAGCGTCGCGTTAATCGCGTTCGACGAATAGGCAAGCAAGAGCGTATAGCCGTCCGCGGGCGCGCGCACGACCGCCTCGGTGCCAATGTTGCTGCCGGCGCCGGGCCGGTTCTCGACGACAAATTGCTGACCGAGCCGCTCGGACAGCCACTGCGCCATCGGGCGTGCGGCGGTATCGGTCGGACCGCCAGGCGGAAAGCCGACGATGATGCGCACCGGCCGCACCGGATAGCTGTCCGCCCGCGCGAGGCTCGAGACCATTGGAAGAGCGGGAGCACCCGCGGCTAGATGCAGAACTCGGCGACGCGTGAGGTTCATGTTCTCTCCGCCATTAACCGCTGCCGTGGGAGAATCGCGACTGCCCAGATCATGTCACATGACTTGCGGCGGCGCTTCAGGAAACCCTCTGCCTGAGCTTCGGATTGCCTTTGCTTTCCTCTGCCGGGCGTATGCTACGATTGGCCTTCCGGCCGATCTGATCGTGGGTTTAGAAAATTGATCTATGTATTCGAAAATCAGGTTCTCGACACAGATCGCCGCGAGTTGCGTCATGGAGCGGTGCCGGTCGTCATCGAGCCGCAGGCCTTCGACCTTCTGGCGTACCTGATTCAACATCGCGAACGCGTGGTCAGCAAGGATGACTTGATCGCGACGATCTGGAAAGGACGAAGCATCTCGGAATCCGCGCTAAGCACTTGCATCAATGCTGCCCGACACGCTGTCGACGATGACGGTGAGCAGCAGCGTCTCATCCGTACCTTTCCTCGCAAGGGCTTTCGCTTCGTTGGTGATGCGCGTGAAGAAAAAAGTTCGGGCGGACGCTCGCCCGATAGTCTGGCGGCGCAGCAGTCAAACCCGGCATCCCCCCTCCCCGACAAACCGTCAATCGCCGTCCTTTCGTTCACCAACATGAGCGACGATCCGGCACAGGAGTGTTTCGGCGACGGCATGGCGGAAGACATCACGACCGCGCTGTCGAAAGTACGATGGTTTTCGGTGGTGTCGCGCAATTCCGCCTTCGCATACAAGTCCAAGCCGGTCGACATCAAGCAGGCAGCGCGCGACCTTGGTGTGCGCTACGTACTGGAAGGCAGCGTCCGCAAGGCCGGGACCCGAGCGAGGGTTACGGCCCAGCTCCTCGACGCCGTCTCCGGTCACCACGTCTGGGCCGAGCGATACGACCGCGACCTCGCCGATATCTTCGCGGTGCAGGACGAGATCACCGAGCAGGTTGTCGCTGCCATCGAGCCTCAGCTTTATGCAGCAGAGGGCATCCGTATCAAACGCAAGCCGCCCGAAAGCTTCGATGCCTGGGAGTGCGTCGTCCGCGCTCTGGCTCTCATGAATAGCAGGACAAGATCGGACGTCGCGGCAGCGAGCGAACTGTTGCTGAAAGCCATAGGGCTCGATCGAGACTACGCGCAGGCTCACAGCCTCTTGTCATTCGTAACCATGCTGGGCGTGTACCAGGGCTGGAACCAGCAGGAGAGTACGCTAGCCATCATATCGGAGACGGCACACAAGGCATTGCTCTTGGATCCCGATGACGCATGGGCACACGTCACCACGGGGTTTGTACTCGCCTGGACGGGACGTGCGAGCGATGCCATCGTGGAATTTGAGAAGGCGCTTTCTCTTAATCCGAATTTTGCCATGGCCCATTGGTTGCTCGCACTTGCATTGTGCTACCTCGGACGAGGTAAAGAGGCGCTGAGCCACGGCGACCGAGCTGAGCGGCTCAGTCCGCGCGATCTCATGGCACGCGGCAATGCGGGCGTCAGTAACAACGTCCGCGCCATAGCCTGCTTCATCGAGGGCCGATACCACGATGGCATGGCCTTCGCCCGCAGGGCGATCTTTGAAAGCCCCAACCTGGCGCCGGCCTACCGGGCCCTGATCATCAATTGTGCCCTGGCCGGCGAGATTGCAGAGGCGCGGGCGGGACTTGAGACTTTGAAACGCCTGGTGCCAGAACTCTCCGCGGAATGGGTTACGCGACTGACCTTGATGTACCTGCGGGAAGGCGATCGCCAACGATATGCTGAAGGGTTTCGGTTGGCCGGTCTTGGTGAATAGCAAGCCAGGCAATGTCCGCAGTTGGCCCGGCGCGGAAGTCACAGCTGGCCCGCAGGAACGTCGGCTGATGGCGGTTGATTGGACGTGTTCTGCTCAGAATGAGTTCTTCATCTCCTGACCCAGAACAGACCTGCCGGCATAGCTTGTCCGTGCTGCTGTAAAGTGGAGGCGCGCAACGACGCTAGCGTCTCGTGCACCTTATGGCAGGACCGGATTACGGTCTGTAGTGCACGAAAGGAAGGTCCCGTCCAAGCATCTGGTCCAATCGCAGCCAGCGGGGCAGTTGCTTTGCCAGGCGACCGTCACCCTTTACGGCGAGCGCCCCACCGACCGCCTTGTTCCACGGTGTATTGCCGACAAATACTTCGACAAACGCCGCTATTGACCCGCTTGCAATCAGGTCCACGGGATACCCCGGGTCCTTGGCACAGACATCAACGCCATCGCGATCGAGCACCAGCCACATCAATCGGAATCGAGTCCGGTTTGCCGGAACACCGGAGAACTCGAAACGCACGACCACGCGCTGAGCCGGCAAATGCTGGGGGTCGGTTCTGATCCGCATCGCCCATAACAGCAGGCCGGGATCAAGGTCATCGGAAGTGATCCGGCTTCGGCCATGGGCCATACCCCAGTTTCCCAGCTCCGAAATGATGCCGCGAAACGCTTCGCCTGCAGCCGTCAGGTGATACTCGCTACCGCGCCTTCCCGGATGTCTCTGCTTCTCGAGCAGCCCGTCATTCTCGAGTTGGCTCAAGCGCGCGACCAGAAGCGCGCGCGACATTAGCGGAACGCCACGATGGATGTCAGTGAACGTATGGGCGCCCGACAGTAACTCGCGCAGCACCAACGGCGTCCAGCGCGTGGCGAAGATCTCCGTCGCTTTGGCGATCGGGCAGAATTGCCCGTACCCGCTTTTCATGAGGGGGAGCTAATCACGATCAACATTGGCTCGCCAGTTCTTGTTCTGAACCATATTGGTTCAGATTTAGGTCCTATCCGCAGAGCGTTGCCTGCCGTACCGATGACAACGTGAGATGATGACGAGGGGTCTCCATATGCTGGGAAAATCCGTTCGTGCGGCAATCGCAACGCTTTCGGCACTGCTTCTGACAAGTACCGCGCAAGCCGCGGATACGATCAAGATCGGCTTGGTCATGCCGATGACCGGCACGTTGGCAACGAACGGCAAGCAGATCGTGGCCGGAGCGAGGCTCTACCTGCAGCAACGCGGCGACACCGTAGTCGGCCGAAAAGTCGAACTGATCGTGAAGGATGACACTACCGTCCCGGACGTGTCCAAGCGCATCGTGCAGGACCTTATCGTCAACGACAAGATCGATATCCTCGGCGTCGGGATGACGCCGGGTGCGCTTGCCGTTGCGCCGCTTGTGACGAGCGCAAAGAAGCCTGCGGTGATCATGTTGGCGGGAACATCGATCGTGATCGACAAATCTCCCTATTTTGTACGCACGAGCTTCACCCTTGCGCAGTCGTCCGTGGTTACAGCGGATTGGGCGATCAAGAACGACATTCGCAAGGTCGTGACGCTGGTGTCGGATTTTGCGCCGGGCCATGAAGCCGAAGCCGCATTCAAACAGAAATTTCTCGCGGCCGGCGGCCAGATCGCCGAGGCAATTCGTGTACCGTTGCAGAACCCGGATTTCTCCCCGTTCTTGCAGCGTGCACGCGACGCCTCACCGCAGGCGATCTTTGTGTTCGTTCCATCCGGTCAGGGCGCCACCTTCGCCAGGCAATTCGTCGAACGTGGATTCGACAAAGCCGGGATCCGGCTGATCGGACCGGGAGACGTGACGGACGATGATCTTCTGCCAAGCATGGGTGATGCCGTCCTCGGCACAGTCACGGCGCATTTCTATTCCGCTGCACACCCCTCGCCGGTCAACAAGGCTTTCGTCGAGGCATTTCTGAAGGAATACAAGTACCGCCCCAATTTTATGGCCGTCAGCGGATATGACGGGATGCACCTCATCTATGAGGCTCTCAGGAAGACCAATGGCGCAATCGATACGGAAGCGTTGCTTCAAGCCATGAAGGGGATGGCATGGGAAAGCCCCCGCGGACCGATCTCCATCGATCCGCAGACGCGCGACGTCGTGCACAATATATACATGCGCAAGGTGGAAAAACTGAATGGCGAACTCTACAACGTCGAGTTCGCCACATTCAACGCCGTCAAGGACCCGAGGCTCGGCCGGGATTGAGCGCTGCGCCGTGGTCAAGAGTCATGTCGAGACGAAGATCGTTTTTGACGATGGCTAGCCGAGTAAGTCCGCTTCTGGCCCCAAAGGGGACATCGACCGCCACGCTTGACATTTATTCCTATAGGATTTATATCCTTACACACCTCGTCCACTGAGGGGCGCTTCTAGAGGCGTGCTGAGGCGGGACGAACCGCAGGCGGCGCCGGAGATACGGCCCCAACCCTGCGGTGGCGGCGGCGGCAACGCCTTCCGCTGGTGCGGCGCCCGCGGGCGCGGCGTCGCAAGCCGCGCACCCGGGCGGCGTCGGGGCTCCGCCCGGGGACAATAGACGGTCCCCTGCCAGGAGCTGGCTGACATGTGAGGCCGGGCTGGCCGCAACGCCGCCCCGGGAGTCGTGCAAAGCGCGGCCCGACGCCGCAAGGAAAACGCCGCGATGGTGCGCCGGTCGGCGCCACGCGTCTCGCAAGAGATGCGTGCCAACAAGGATGTGTCGCGCCAGCCGGCGCACCATCCCCCTCGCTTCTTTTGCAGCGAGGGAAGACAGCAGCCGCAACCCGGGCGTAACGCGCCGCGGGATTGCGATCCCATGCGCAAAACCGAGAGCCAACACGATGCAGCGCTATCCCGAACGAACGATGAAACGCTCCATGCGCGTGTGGGGCGACATGCTGCGCATCTGGCGGCTGTGCGGCCGCGCCGGATGCCGCCGCGCGCATGCCTGCCGCGGCGACGCGCGCGCGTGCTTCCCGCATAATTTCGCGCTTCTGCCAGAGGGCGTGCGCGACTGGTTCGCGGGCGTCGGCGAGGCGCAGAAGAACGACCTGTCGTTCGACGCCGCGATGGAGCGGCTCGACGCGCTGCCCGAAGGCGAGGCTTTTCGCGCCTGGTGCAAGGCGGTGGCGGAGCCCTGAGCCCGCCGGACTAACCTGACGCTCAGCGCACGAAGGTGTTCGCCACGCGTGCGGAACGACGCAGGTAGAGTCCCCAGACGATGAGGTACGCAACGTTCAGCGACGTCCCGACGACGATCTTCCAGACAGCCGGCGGCTGGAACCAGGCGCCCGGCGCAACTGCGTCCAGATTTGAAACGATCGTGAACGCCAGATCGAACATGCCGAGTGCAAGCCAGCACACGAAGAACGCGATGCACGCCGCCGGAAAGACGCGTGAGCGGCGGGCGTACAGCGCCAGGACCAGCACGGGCATCGCGACGCCGACCAGCAGGTCCGGACCGTATTGCAAGAACGGCCGGATCGTGGCGCCAAGCCCGCTCGCGCGGCCGAGCGCGAAACGCCAAAGCGGCAGCGTCAGGCTTGCGAGATAAAGCGCCGCGATCCAGAGCACGACGATGTTGATGAGCAGCAGGATCAGCCAGCCGCCCAGGCCGCGCGGCGTCGCCGTCGGCTGCTGCCCCGTCACCATCGGCCCCCTACCCCTCCCGGGCCTCCAGCACCGCCCGGATCGAGATGCGCGACCAGGGCGCGGCGCGTTCGCGAAACGCCAGGTAGCTGTCGTGGATCCTGCGCGCCGCATCGCTGCGGCCGGCAAGCTCGCCGAGCACGTCGGCTGACACCTTGCGCGCGGCGTTCACCACGTCGGGAGGAAACGTGCGGAGCTGCACGTTGTGCCGCCCGGTCAGCGCGGCGAGCGCCTCGGCGTTGAGCCGCTCCATCTCGCTCAGCGCGAAGCTCGCTTCCGCAGCGCAGGCGTGCGCGACGATCGCCTTGAGCTCCGCATCGAGGCTCTCCCAGGCGCGCAGCGACACGATGCACTCGCCGGTGCCGTTCGGCTTGTTGAAGCCCGGGCCGTAGTACACGGGCGCCACGCGATAGAGCCCGAGCGAGATGTCGGTGCCGGGCCCGACGAACTCGGCGGCATCGAGCACGCCCGATTGCAGCGAGGTGA
>JADMIO010703228.1_pt1 | contig 46981 bp, 38 predicted proteins | sample 8958161 | NCBI WGS metagenome assembly JADMIO01 (sample SAMN16585339, study PRJNA669376) | soil metagenome | isolation source: Crop rotation soil | place: USA: Cullars Rotation, Alabama | collected 2011
GACCTGCGCCATGGCGAGCACCGCCTTCACCGGATACTTGCCCACGGCGCTCTCCCCCGAGAGCATGACGGCGTCGGTGCCGTCGATCACCGCGTTGGCCACGTCCGACACCTCGGCCCGGGTGGGGGTGGGGTTGTGGATCATCGATTCCATCATCTGCGTGGCGGTAATCACGATTCGGTTGTCGCGGCGCGTGGCATCGATGATTTGCTTCTGCAAGCCGGTGAGTTCGGCGTAGCCCATTTCCACGCCCAGGTCCCCGCGCGCCACCATGACCGCATCGCTCGACATGATGATTTCATCGAGGTTCTGGATCGCCTCGCTGCGCTCGATCTTCGCCACCAGGCGACCCTCTCCGCCTGCGGCGCGCAGCAAGCGCCGCGCCTCGTTCATGTCGCGCGCATCGCGGGCGAAAGAGACGGCCAGGTAGTCCACTCCCAGCTGCGCGGCCAACTGCACGTCGGCGCGATCCTTGTCGGTCAAGGCGCCCGCGGATAAACCGCCACCCTGCCGATTGATGCCCTTATGATCGGAGAGCTCTCCCCCGAGCATCACGCGGGTTTCGATGCGCGGTCCGTCCACCTTGAGAACGTCCAGGGAAATCAGTCCGTCGTTCAGCAGCAGCACGTCGCCCGCCCGGACGTCTTCCGGAAGGCTCTTGTAAGCCACGCCAACGGCGCGGGCAGTGCCTGCGTGGGGATCGAGCGAGACGTCCAGGGCGAACAAATCGCCTTCGGTGAGCAGCACCGGGCCCTCGGCGAAGCATTCGATGCGGATCTTGGGCCCCTGCAGATCGCCGAGCACCCCGACCCACTTGCCGATACTGCGCGCCGCTTCGCGCACCCGCTGGACGCGCAGCGCGTGCGCCTGGGCGTCACCGTGCGAGAAATTCACCCGCACCACGTCCGCCCCGGCGCGCAGCATGTCGACCAGTACGCCGGGTTGATCGCTGGCAGGACCGAGAGTGGTCAGAATTTTCGTGCGGCGAAGAGACATGCGGAAGCTATCCTTGCGCTGGGTCGAGAGCGGGTCTCGCCATAATGTACAGCAGAACAATGCACAGCAGAACCCGGGAAGCTACGGTCGAGCTCCGCTCTCAGGCGCCGGCCTCGGCGGCCTTCGGCCCCAACCTTGGGCTATGCTTTGGCTCTTTGCTCCAGGACCGCCACCGCCGGCAAGGTCTTGCCTTCCAGAAACTCGAGGAACGCACCGCCGCCCGTGGAGATATAGGAAATATCGCCTTCCACGCGATACTTCTCGATTGCCGCCAGCGTATCGCCGCCGCCGGCAATCGAAAACGCCGTGCTGCGTGCGATGGCCTGCGCAAGCAGGCGGGTGCCCTCGCCGAATTGATCGTATTCGAAGACTCCCACGGGGCCATTCCACACGATCGTGCCGGCGCCGTCGAACAGCTTCGCAAACCGCTCCGCCGTGTCAGGACCGATGTCGAGAATCATCTCGTTGGCGGCCACCTCGCCCACGGCCTTGACGTCGGCCTCCGCGTTCGCCGAGAACTCCCTCGCCACCACCACGTCGGTGGGCAGAGGAATCTCCACACCCAGCTCGCGGCAGCGCGCCAGCAGATTTTTGGCCGCCTGGATCATGTCCGGTTCATGCAGCGACTTGCCGATGCCGTAGCCGGCGGCGGCGATGAACGTGTTGGCGATGCCGCCTCCCACGATGAGCTTGTCGACTTTTTGCAGGAGCGCTTCCAGCACCGTCAGCTTGGTGGAGACTTTCGAGCCGCCCACGATGGCCACCAGCGGCCGCTTTGGCTTCTCGAGGGCGGTTTCCAGAGCAATCAGCTCGTTCATCAGCAGCGGCCCGGCGCAGGCCACCGGCGCGAAACGCGCCACTCCGTGCGTGCTGGCTTCCGCACGGTGCGCGGTGCCGAAGGCGTCCATCACGTACACGTCGCACAGCGCGGCCATCTTCTTCGCGAGATCTTCGTTATCTTTTTTCTCGCCTTTGTTGAAGCGGACATTTTCGAGCAGCACCACTTGGCCGGGCGACACCTGCACGCCTCCCAGCCAATCCTTTTCCAGAGGCACCTTGAAGCCCAGGAGTTCCGCCAGCCGCTGCGCCACGGGCCGCAGCGAAAACTCCTCGTCGTACACCCCTTCCTCGGGCCGCCCCAGATGCGACATGATCATGACGGCCGCGCCGGCTTTCTTCGCGGCTTGAATGGTAGGAAGCGAGGCGCGAATGCGCGCATCGCTGCTGACGGCGCCTCCATGCACGGGAACGTTCAGGTCTTCGCGGATCAGGACCCTTTTCCCCTTGAGGTCCAGATCCCCCATGTGCAGGATTTTCACCGCGCGGTCCTTAAACGACTTTCGACCAGGCGAGCGTGGTGTCGAGCATGCGATTGGAGAAACCCCATTCGTTGTCGTACCAGGAGCAGACCTTCACGAGAGTGCCGTCGATGATGCGCGTCATGGTGGAATCGTACGTCGAGGAGGCCGGATCGTGATTGAAATCCACCGACACCAGCGGTTGATCCGTGTACGCGAGCACACCCTTCATGCGGCCGTTGGCCGCTTCCTTCATGATTCCATTGATTTCCTCGACGGTGGTGGCGCGCTTGGCGCTGAACGTCAAATCCACCAGCGACACGTTGATCGTCGGAACGCGCACCGAAAATCCATCGAGCTTGCCGTTCAATTCCGGAAGCACGAGACCCACGGCCGCGGCCGCGCCGGTCTTGGTAGGTATCATGGACATCGTCGCCGACCGGGCACGGCGCAGGTCCTTGTGATACACGTCGGTCAATACCTGATCGTTCGTGTACGAGTGAATCGTGGTCATGACGCCATGTACCACACCGATCTTTTCGTGCAGCACCTGCACCAGCGGCGCGAGGCAGTTGGTGGTGCACGAGGCGTTCGAGATGACGGTGTGCGAAGACTTCAGCACGTTATGGTTGACGCCGTAGACGATGGTGGCGTCGACGTCGCTCTCGCCGGGGGCCGAGATGACGACCTTTTTGGCGCCGCCGGCAATGTGCGCGGAAGCCCGCGCCTTGCTGGTGAACAGCCCGGTGCACTCCAGCACGATGTCAACGCCCAGCTTGCCCCAGGGCAGCTTGGCGGGATCGCGTTCGGCCAGCACCTTGATGCGATCGCCGTTGACGACCATGGAGTCGCCGTCGACCTGGATCTCGCCGCGGAAGCGGCCGTGCACGGTGTCGTGGCGGGTGAGGTACGCGTTGGTCTGCGCGTCGCCCAGATCGTTCAGCGCCACGATCTGGATGTCTTTCTGCCGCCCCGACTCGTACAGGGCCCGCAGAATATTGCGTCCGATCCGGCCGTAACCATTGATGCCTACTTTGATACTCATGCTGCTCTCATGCTCCCAGGATTAATTTTTCCGTCTCTTCCACCACGCGCTCGACGGTGAAACCGAAGTGCTTGAAAAGGTCCTTGGCAGGGGCGGAGGCGCCGAAGGTGTCCATGCCGATCACCGCCCCCCGCGTACCTACGAAGCGCCACCATCCTTCCCGAACGCCGGCCTCCACGGCTATGCGGCGCGTCACGGAAGCGGGAAGGACGCTTTCCCGATACGCGGCGTCCTGCGCATCGAACAGGTTGGTGCTGGGCATGGAAACGACTCGCACCCGCCGGCCGCGCTGCGTTAGCGACTGCGCCGCCCCCATCACCAGGCCGACCTCCGAACCGGTGGCGATCAGGATGCACTCCGGTTCGCCCTCGCAATCCTTGAGCACGTAGCCGCCGCGGCGGATGTTCGCCACCTGCTCGGCGCTGCGGCTCTGATGCGGCAGCGTCTGGCGCGTCAATATGAGGCAGCTCGGTCCATTGCGGCGCTCGACCGCGTCGGCCCAGGAGACGGCCGTTTCCACGGCATCGCACGGCCGCCACAGCGTCATGTGCGGAATGATCCGCAGGCTGCAGAGCTGCTCGATCGGCTGATGCGTCGGGCCGTCCTCGCCCAGGCCGATGGAATCGTGCGTCAGCACGAAAATGGAACCGATCTGCATCAGCGCCGACAGCCGGATGGCATTGCGCGCGTAGTCCGAAAAGATCAGGAACGTTCCACCGTACGCGATGAAGCCGCCGTGCAGGGTCAGGCCGTTCAGCGCCGTCGCCATGCCGAACTCGCGCACTCCATAATGAATGTAGTTGACGCGCTCATCGGTGTCGGAAATACCCCGATTGTCCTTGCGATTGGTGTTGTTCGAGCCCGTGAGGTCCGCCGAACCGCCGATCATCGCCGGCAATTTCGGACCATAGGCGTTGAGCGCCGCCTGCGAGGATTGGCGCGTCGCCAGGTCTGCCGCCGCTTTCACCGTCTGGGCGACGTACGCGTCGACCGTCCGTCCCCAGTCGGCGGGCAGCTCTCCGCGCATGCGCTGCTCGAATTCGGTCGCCAGCTCCGGATACTGCTGACGGTAAGCCTCGAATTTCTTCTGCCACTGCGCCTCGACTGCCGCGCCGCGCGCGCGCGCATCCCACCCCGCACGGATATCCGCGGGAACTTCGAAAGGGAGATAGGGCCATTCCAGCCGCTTGCGGGCCGCGGCCACTTCCTCCGCCCCCAACGCCGCGCCGTGCGTAGCCTCGGTTCCCTGCTTGTTGGGTGCGCCAAAGCCGATGACGGTTTTGCAGCAAATGAGGCTGGGACGATCCGTCACCGCCTTCGCGGCCGCGATGGCGCGCTGCACCGCGGCCGAATCATGGCCGTCCACGCCCGGCACGACGTGCCAGCCGTAGGCCTCGAAACGCTTGGGCGTGTCATCGGTGAACCAGCCGTGCACCTCGCCGTCGATGGAAATCCCGTTGTCGTCATAAAAGCAGACGAGCTTGCCGAGTTTCAAGGTTCCGGCCAGCGAGCAGGCCTCGTGGGAAATCCCTTCCATCAGGCAGCCGTCGCCCGCGAACACCCAGGTGTGATGATCCACTACGTCGAAGCCGGGCCGATTGAAGGTCCCGGCGAGTATTTTCTCGGCCAGCGCCATGCCCACGGCGTTGCCCAGACCCTGGCCGAGGGGCCCGGTGGTGGTCTCTATACCCAGGTCGGGGTGCCGCTCGGGATGACCGGCCGTCTCCGAACCCAGCTGCCGGAAGCGCTCGAGCTGCTCGATGGGGAGGGGATACCCCGTCAAATAAAGCAGCGAATACAGCAACATGGAACCGTGGCCATTAGAGAGGACGAAGCGGTCCCGATCGACCCAGCGGGGATTGGCCGGGTTATGCCGCAGATGGTCGTTCCAGAGCACTTCGGCGATGTCGGCCATTCCCATGGGCATGCCCGGGTGGCCGGAATTGGCCTTCTGGACGGCATCCATGGCAAGCGCCCGGATCGCATTGGCAAGCTGCCGCCGATTCGGCATGTAGATCCCCTCGAGTGACCTTCGAACGAAGGGCGCGCATTTTGGACTCAAGACGCCAAATCCTCAACCAAAAACGCGGCCCAATTCAAGGTTTCTGCCCCGGCCACTTCTGCGGCCGCGTACCGGCCCGCTATACTTACGGGCTTGGTCCGACTCCGCTGCCGCTGCAGCGGCGGCGTTCGACGGCACCCTTCAAGACGTCTCTAAAGGAACCTCATGTCAGGCAATTTCCTCTTTACCTCCGAATCCGTATCCGAAGGACATCCTGACAAGGTTGCCGACCAGATTTCCGATGCCGTGCTCGACGCCATACTCGCCCAGGATCGCCGCGCGCGCGTCGCCTGCGAAACACTGGTCAAAACGGGCGTGGCCATCGTGGCCGGCGAAGTCACCACCGACGCCTGGATCGATCTGGAGGAGCTGGTGCGGGGGGTGATCTGCGATATCGGCTATACCTCCTCGGCCGTGGGTTTCGACGGACGAACCTGTGCCGTGATCAACATCATCGGCAAACAATCCCCCGACATCGCCCAGGGCGTGGACCGGAAAAAGCCCGAGGAGCAGGGCGCGGGCGACCAGGGCCTGATGTTCGGTTATGCCACCAATGAATCGAGCACGCTCATGCCCGCCCCGCTGTACTACGCGCACAAGCTCGTGGAGCAGCAGGCCAAGATCCGCAAGGCCAAGAAATCGCGCCTGCCCTGGCTGCGCCCCGACGCGAAGAGCCAGCTGACTTTCCGTTACGAGAACGACCGCCCCGTGGGCATCGAAGCCGTGGTGCTCTCCACCCAGCACGATCCCGGCGTGAAGCAGAAGGCCCTGATCGAAGCGGTGATCGAGGAAATCGTCAAACCCGTGCTCCCCGCCAAGTGGCTCGACAAGCGTACGAAGTTTCACATCAACCCCACCGGCAAATTCGAGATCGGCGGCCCGGTGGGCGACTGCGGCCTGACGGGACGCAAGATCATCGTCGACAGCTACGGCGGCATGGCCCGTCACGGCGGCGGCGCGTTTTCAGGAAAGGACCCCTCCAAAGTCGATCGTTCAGCGGCCTATGCCGCCCGCTACGTGGCGAAGAACCTGGTGGCGGCCGGCCTGGCGGATCGGTGCGAAATTCAAGTGTCCTACGCCATCGGCGTCGCCCACCCGACCTCGATTACGGTGTCGACTTTCGGCACCGGCAAGATCCCGGACGAGAAGCTGGAGAAACTGGTGCGCGCGCACTTCGATCTGCGCCCCTACGGCATCATCCAGATGTTGGATCTGATCCACCCCATGTACCGTCCCACGGCCGCTTACGGCCATTTCGGGCGCGACCCCTTCGAGTCCGATTATCGTTGGACTACGCAGGAAGGCGGCAAGAAGCGCGAGCACAGCGAACGCTTCACCGCCTTCACCTGGGAAAAAACCGACAAGGCCGCCGAACTTCGCGACGCCGCAGGGTTGAAATAACCGGGTAAGTTTTTTTGTAGCTTCGATCGAGGAGCGTTGCAGCAGGCGACCCGCACGTTATCGCGGGGCGCAGGCGAGGCTCGATCGGAGGGATGTCAATTCAACGGCGCTCTCTACGATTGCTCTGGTAAGCTCCGGGGCAATGGAGACTTCTATGAACGCTGTAGTATCGAAAGACTTTTCCGACTTCTACGTCAAAGACCTCTCGCTGGCCGACTGGGGCCGCAAAGAGATGGCCATTGCCGAAACGGAAATGCCGGGATTGATGGCCATCCGCAAGCAATTCGGCGCCGAGAAGCCGCTGCAGGGCGCGCGCATCGCGGGCTCGCTGCACATGACCATTCAAACGGCCATGCTCATCGACACCCTCAAAGCCTTGGGCGCGGATGTCCGCTGGGCGTCGTGCAACATCTACTCGACGCAGGACCACGCCGCTGCCGCCATTGCCGCCGACGGCACGCCGGTATTCGCCTACAAAGGTGAAACGCTCGAGGAATACTGGGAGTTTACCCATCGCATCTTCGAATGGCCCAGCGATCAGCGAGGCGCCCGGTACGCCAACATGATTCTCGACGACGGCGGCGACGCCACGCTGCTGCTCGTGCTGGGCAGCAAGGCGGAGAAGAACTCCGCCCTCATCGCCAAGCCCACCAACGAGGAGGAAGTCGCGTTGTATGCCTCCATCGCCAAGCGGCTGGCGGCGAACCCCGACTGGTACTCGAAACGATTGGCGCAGATCCAGGGCGTGACCGAAGAGACGACCACCGGCGTCAAGCGCCTCTACCAGATGGCGAAGGACGGCGAACTGCCCTTTCCCGCCATCAACGTCAACGATTCGGTGACCAAATCGAAGTTCGACAATCTCTATGGCTGCCGTGAATCACTGGTGGATGCCATCAAGCGCGCCACCGACGTCATGCTCGCCGGCAAGGTGGCCGTGGTCTGCGGCTACGGCGATGTGGGCAAGGGTTCGGCCGAGAGCCTGCGCGCCCTGTCGGCGCAGGTGTGGATCACCGAGATCGATCCGATCTGCGCACTGCAGGCCGCCATGGAAGGTTTCCGGGTCGTGACCATGGAAGAAGCCTGCGACAAGGCGGATATTTTCGTCACGGCCACCGGCAACCTGAGCGTCATCACTCATGAGCACATGAAGCGCATGAAGCACCAGGCCATCGTGTGCAACATCGGCCACTTCGACAGTGAAATCGATATCGCCTCGTTGAAGCAATATCCGTGGGAAAACATCAAGCCGCAGGTCGATCACGTAATCTTCCCCGACGGCAAGCGCATCATCGTGCTGGCCGAAGGACGGCTGGTGAATCTCGGCTGCGGGACGGGCCATCCGTCGTTCGTCATGTCGAACTCATTCACCAACCAGGTGCTCGCCCAGATCGAGCTCTTCAAGTACGGCTCGAAGTACGGCCACCAGGTTTATGTGCTGCCCAAGCATCTGGATGAGCAAGTGGCGCAGCTGCACCTCGAACGCATCGGCGTAAAGCTGACGCGACTCACGGCGCAGCAATCGGCCTATCTCGGACTGCCGGCCGACGGCCCCTTCAAGCCGGATCACTACCGTTACTGAGAATATGTCCTGAGCGATGCTCCAAAGGCCGCCGCAAGGCGGCCTTTTCGTTAGGAACGCCTGTCTGGAACGCTGCCCGCGAAACCGTCACATTCCGCCGACAATTTCGTGAACTGAGACACACCGCAAACAATGGCCTGCTCGACTTCTCGAGGAGGTGGGGCGATTAGACCTCGGTCACCTTTTGACCCGGCACTGCTTGGTATCATTTTCCTTAGATCATGAAACCCATCCGCCTTCTCCAGTTCACCGATTTGCACCTCTACCGGGACCCGGCGGAAGAACTCCGTGGAATCGCCACTCTACCGGCGCTGCAGGCGGCCATTCGGCACGCCGAGCAGCGATTCCCAAGCCGCGACGCCCTCGTGCTGACGGGAGACCTGGTGCAGGACGATGCGGAGGGCTATGAGCTGGTGCGGGAAATCTTCGGCGCTTCCGCCCAGCCCGTGCTCTGCCTGCCCGGAAATCACGATATCCCGGCGCGCATGCGCGCGACGCTCAAGTCCGCTCCGTTCCAGATCGGCGGCACGGCGGCGCTGGGCAACTGGCGAATCGCACTCCTGGACACGTATTGGGAAGGTCATGCCGGTGGGCGGCTGGGCGAGAAACAACTCAAGGAACTGGAAGAGTTCCTGAAAACCAATCCCGACCGGTACGTCATGCTGTGTCTGCACCACCAGCCCATTCCCATGCAAAGCCGCTGGCTGGACCAGGTCGGACTGAGGGATGCGCCGGCCCTGATGGCATTGATCGAGCGCCACGCCAATGTACGCGCCGTTCTATGGGGGCACGTGCACCAGGCCCTGGATAGATTCATCGGCACCGCGCGTTTCATGTCGACGCCGGCCACCTGCGCGCAATTCCTTCCCTTCAGCGACGACTTCGCCATCGATCGCCGCCCGCCCGGCTATCGCGTGATCGAACTGATGCCGGACGGCAGCGTCGCCACGGAAGTGCTGTGGCTCGAAGACCGGAAAGAGCACACGCAGGCGGCGTGATCCTCGCTTTGGCAGCCAATCCCGCGCGCGCCGACTGACTGACGAATGATCCGCCTGCTGGAATCGCCCTCGCTACGGCGATTGATCGGACCAGGCTCCCAGGCGCTCCTAGATTTCCACCATCTCGAAGTCTTCCTTGCCGGCGCCGCAGTCGGGGCACCGCCAGGATAGAGGCACGTCTTCCCAGCGGGTTCCGGGCGGCAGTCCCGCGGCACTATCCCCTTTTTCTTCTTCGTATACATAACCGCAGATAACGCACATATAAGCTTTCATCAAACGCCGCCCGATTCATCCTAAAGGAGCGATTAAAGCGGGAAAGCCCTCTCACGGCAACCGCGGCGACACAAAAGCGAGCCGGACAGGCCCCCTGGAGATACTCGACAGTGCTATGAAAACGATTCGCCACTAAACTTCCCGTTCCTGGAAGAGAGAATGCGCGTGAGTCTTTTTACCGAAGCCTGTCGATACATCCCGGGTGGCGTGAATTCGCCCGTCCGTGCCTTCCATGGCGTGGGCGGGGAGCCGGTGTTCATCGCCCGCGCCGCCGGCTCCCGCCTGTACACCACCGACGGCCGCAGTCTGATCGACTACGTCGGCTCCTGGGGACCCATGATTCTCGGCCACGCGGACCCCGACGTGGTGCGCGCCGTGCAGGAAGCCGCGGCGCTCGGCCTGTCGTTCGGCGCACCCACCGTCGCCGAAACCGAACTCGCGGCGCAGGTCTGCACGCTGCTCCCCGGCGTGGATCTGGTGCGCGCGGTCAGCTCGGGCACCGAGGCCACCATGAGCGCCATCCGCTTGGCACGGGGCCACACCGGCCGCGATAAGATCGTGAAGTTCGAAGGCTGCTACCACGGCCACTCCGATTCCCTGCTGGTCAAGGCCGGCTCCGGCGCACTCACACTGGGTGTGCCCAGCTCTCCCGGCGTCCCCGCCGACGTGGCGGCGCATACGATCACGCTGACCTATAACGACGCAGCGCAGGTTCGCGACCTCTTCGAGCAGCAGGGCGCAGCCATCGCGTGCATCATCGTCGAACCGGTCGCGGGCAACATGAACTGCATCCCGCCGGTGCCGGGGTTTCTGGAAACGCTGCGCGAAGTCTGCGACCGACACGGCAGCGTGCTGATCTTCGACGAGGTGATGACCGGCTTTCGCGTCGCCCGCGGCGGGGCGCAGCAGCTTTACGGCATCCGCCCCGATCTGACGACCCTGGGCAAGATTCTCGGCGGCGGCATGCCGGTCGGGGCCTTCGGCGGCCGGCGCGACATCATGGAGAAACTCGCGCCGCTGGGACCCGTGTATCAGGCCGGCACGCTCTCCGGCAATCCGGTCGCGATGGCGGCGGGCCTCGCCACGCTGCGCGGGCTGTCGAAGCCGAATTTCTACGGCGAACTGGCCCGCAAGACCGACGCGTTGGTGCAGGGACTCGCGCGGGCAGCGCGCGTTGCCGGCGTGCCTCTCTCCACCAACCACGTCTGCGGCATGTTCGGCCTGTTCTTCACCGCCGAATCCCCGGTTCGCTATTACCGCCAGGCCATCGCCTGCGATGTCGCACGCTTCAAGCGCTTCTTCCACGGCATGCTGGCCGAAGGCATCTACCTCGCCCCCTCCGCCTTCGAAGCCGGCTTCGTCTCCGCTGCCCACACCGACGCAGACATCGAAACCACCATCAGGGCGGCCGAACGGGTTTTTGCGGATATTGCCTGAGCTCGCTGCAACCAATCCGCCTTTTTGCATCATGCCCAGTGCAGGGTAGAATTCGCCCGCTTGCCCACTCTGGTGAGTTTTATGGATAAATTCTTACCCCATTTGGAAATTCTTCCTCCCGCGCAGAGAAGACTCTGGGACGAACTTAGGCAAGTGCCGGCCGAATTTGTCCTATACGGTGGAACCGCGCTGGCCCTTCACCTAGGACACAGGCACTCAATAGATTTTGATCTTTTCGGTAATCGCCCTCTCGATCTGCCGGCGCTTGAGAGTGAAATCCCGTTCCTGGCTGGTGCGCAAGTCATCCAGCGCGAGAGAAACACATTGAGCGCTATCATCGACCGCGACGGTCCCGTAAAAGTATCTTTTTTTGGAGTGCCTAAGTTGGCTCGCCTGAATCCAGCTCATCTAGCCGATGACAATGGCCTGCAGATCGCTTCCCTGCTCGACATTGCCGGCACTAAGGCATCCGTATTGCAGGTGCGTGCGGAGGCTAAGGACTACCTCGACATGGACGCCCTGATAAGACTGGGTGGTACTGACTTGTCTACGGCGCTGGCGGCCGCCCAGGAGCTATACGGGCCGTCTTTCAATCCGCAGATCACGCTGAAGGCCCTTTCCTACTTCGATGATGGGAATCTTGCCAATTTGCCCGAAGACTTGAAGTCTCGCCTGGCCATTGCCGCGCGTGAAGTCGACCTGGATCGTCTACCGGACATTACGCATGGATTGAAGAGCTCGGATAGTGACTACGGATACGAGCCATGAATCCCATCCCCAATATCCCACAGATCGCCGATATAGCACGCCGTATAATCTGGTTCGAACCACCCGAGCAGGCTCTCGCCGACCCAATACGGTTTATGGCTTACGCCATGACCTACGCTCGTCACAAGGACATGCAGGTTCTGAGGGATTACGTCACCGATGACGATTTTTGCGAAGCGCTCGATCGCGCCCCCCCGGGCATCATCGACGCACGCTCGTGGGCTTACTGGAACTCCAAGATGGGCAGATACCCGCCGCCGCCAATGCCGGTGCGACGCTTCGGAAGCGGCCCCAGTTCCGAAGAAGCGGATCTAACAGCACCGGGAAAGGCTGACAGCCGTGCAGCTAGCGCCAAACCCACTCTTGAAGACTTGCAACGTCGGGGAAGAGAGAATTGGCTAAAACTGCGGCAGGGACGCTCGCCGATCGATCTGGAGGAAATTCAACGGCGGGCACGCGAGAATTGGCTAGCTGATCGCCCTTCCAAGAAGACCTGAAGCCCACGACGAGAAGCCGCATCTGGCCAGCGACGCATTCCTCCTCCAATTGATAACGGTGCACTAGCGCGCCATTCGCAACCTCACCTACTAGTTGATCACGGCCAAAAAAAGCGAGAACTCAATGCGTGCGTATCTGATTTTTCTCCTGGCCATCGCCGTGTCGCTGACGCTTGCCGCTGCGCTGGCCTATCCCGCGTGGCTGGCGGCGGGGCTGATTTCCCTGCCGCCGTTTCACCGCGTAGTGAACCGGCTCGCCATGCTGATCGGCGTGTTCGTGCTGGTCTATGTCACCCGCAAGCTGAACATGGCCAATCGGCAATCGCTGGGCTATTCCGTTCCACGGCCCGTGTTCATTCGTCAAATGCTCATCGCCTTCGGCGCTGCCGTGGTGCTCATGATTCCTCTCGTGGCCACCTTGTACGGGCTGGAGCTGCGCCTGCCAAGAACCGGCTTCGAATGGTCGGGCCGCCTGCCCGGCGCGCTGCTGCAGGGGCTGGGCACCGGTTTCGCGGTGGCCTTCATCGAAGAAACTTTCTTTCGCGGCGCCATGCAGACCGCCGTCACTCGCGAGTCGGGCGCGCGCGCGGCGGTGATCCTTACCGCGGCGCTGTACGCGGCAATGCACTTCCTGGGCGGCAAGCTGCGCATTCCCGACGCGGACGTGACCTGGCTGAGCGGCTTCGACGTGCTGGCCAACCTGCTCAACGCCTATCGGGATCCCATCGGCCTATTGGATTCGCTCGCCGCCCTGTTCGCGGTGGGCGTGATGCTGTCGCTGGTGCGGTTGCGCACCGGCTCCATCGCCGTCTGCGTGGGTCTGCACGCGGGCTGGGTATGCGTCATCACCGTGCTGCGTGAAGCCACGGTCCGCAATCCGAATGCGCAGAATGCCTGGCTGGTCGGTTCCTACGACGGCGTCATCGGCTGGGGCGCCTGTCTGCTGCTGACGGTCATCATCGTTGCCTATTGGTATGGCACGCCGCGCCACCTGGCATCCGCTGCACCACTCTCCTCCGCCTCCCCGTTCGATAGCAACGTTCCATGAAGGGCGGCAACCCTTCCGATAGCGGCCCTCGCCCTCACGCACTCACCGCGCCCGGCGTTGGGGAAAGGTGCGGGCCTTAGAAGGCAGCGGGCTGCGCTTCAGTCCACGTTCGATGGCCGCCGCGGCGACCGTGGCATCGAGACTGCCCTTGAAGGCATTCGGTGCAATGAGCAGCCGATCCAGGTTCAACACAGCCAGGGGGGTGCGCTGTCGGTGGGGATGGAATATTTTTTCAGGGCGGCAGCCAGGGTGGCGGCGGGGATTTTCTTATCCTCGGCGAGAGCCTGGAGGGCCGCGAGGAGAATGTGGTGGCGGTCGACCTCGAAGAAGCTGCGCAGGGCCGGACGAGTGTCGCTGCGGCCGAAGCCGTCGGTGCCCAGGGCGATGAAGCGGCTGCGAACGTAGGCGGCAATGGTTTGAGGATGGGCGCGTACGTAGTCGGTGGCGGCGACGACGGGGCGGGTGCCATTCAGGAATTTGGAAAGATGGCTGTGGCGGTGCGCCGGGCCGTCGGAGCGGACGTTGGAGTGTGCGCCGGGGTGGAGCCGGTTGAAGCGCTCCACGTCGCGGGCATCGCGGGCCAACTCGGAGAAGCTGGTGACGCTGTAGACGTCGCTGGCAATGCCCCAGTCCTGCGCCAGGAGTTCGGCGGCAGCGATCACTTCGCGGAGGATGGCGCCGGAGCCCAGCAGGTCGACTGACGGGGCGGTCGGAGTGGCGGTGGGGTGGCGGGCGAAGCGGTACATGCCCTTGATGACGTCGGCGTGGGTGTCCGGCGGGAGTGAGGGTTGCGGGTAGGTCTCGTTCATGACGGTGAGGTAGTAGAAGACGTCTTCGCCCTCCTCCACCATTCGACGGGCGCCGTGGTCGAGGATGACGGCGAGCTCCCCGGCGAAGGCCGGATCGTAGGCCCGGCAGTTGGGCACGGTGGCGGCGATGAGTTGGCTGGTGCCGTCTTGGTGTTGGAGGCCTTCACCGCCGAGAGTGGTGCGGCCGGCCGTGGCGCCGATGAGGAAGCCGCGAGCGCGTTGGTCGGCGGCGGCCCAGATGAGGTCGCCGACGCGCTGGAAGCCGAACATGGAGTAGTAAATGTAGAAGGGCAGCATGGGCAGGCTGTGCGCGCTGTAAGAAGTGGCCGCGGCCACCCAGGAGGACAGGGCGCCGGCTTCGCTGATGCCCTCTTCCAAGAGCTGTCCGTCCTTCTTTTCTTTGTACGATAGCATCGACTCGTGGTCCTCGGGTTCGTAGAGCTGACCCGAGGGCGAGTAGATGCCGATCTGACGAAACAGTGTGGCCATGCCGAAGGTGCGGGCTTCGTCGGCGACGATGGGCACGATGCGCGGGCCCAAGGTTTTATCTTTGAGCAGGGCCGTAAAAAGGCGAACGATGGCCATGGTGGTGGACATGGCTTTGCCGTCGCTCTCCAGGGCGAACTGGGCGTAGGTTGCGAGGGCGGGCACGCGCAGTTCGGTGGACGCCCCGGTCGTCCGGTGAGAACGTGCGGGGAGGTAGCCGCCGAGGCGTTCGCGGTGTTCGCGCAGGTAGGTGAGTTCGGGGCTGTCGGGTGCTGGCTTGTAGAACTCGAGTCGGGTGATCTGCTCGTCCGAGAGCGGCAGGTGGAACTTGTCGCGGAAGTGTTTGAGGGCCTCGATGTCCAGCTTCTTCTGTTGGTGCGAGGTCATCTTGGACTCACCGGCTTGGCCCATGCCATAGCCCTTCTTGGTCTTGGCGAGAATGACGGTGGGTTGGCCCACGTGCTGCTTGGCCGCGTGGAAGGCCGCGTAGAGTTTGCGGAAGTCGTGGCCGCCGCGTTTGAGGGCGTCGATCTCGGTGTGCGACATGTGCGCCACCAGTTTGCGCAGCTCCGGATCGAGTTGGAAGAAGTGCGTTTCGTTGTAGGCGCCGTCGTTGGCGCCCAGGGTTTGGTATTGGCCGTCGACGGTGGCGGCGAATTGCTTCAGTAGCGCGTGTTCGGTGTCGCGGGCGAAGAGCGGGTCCCAATCGGAGCCCCAGAGTACTTTGATGACGTTCCAGCCGGCGCCGGAGAACAGCGACTCCAGTTCCTGGATGATCTGGCCGTTGCCGCGGACGGGGCCGTCGAGGCGCTGCAGGTTGCAGTTGATGATGAAGGTGAGGTTGTCGAGTTTTTCGCGGGCCGCCAGTGTGAGGCCGGCGATGGATTCGGGTTCGTCCATCTCGCCGTCACCGAAGACGCCCCAGACGTGGCGTTGGCTCGTGGCCTGCAGGCCGCGGTGGTGGAGGTAGCGCAGGTAGCGGGCTTGGTAGACGGCGCTGACGGGGCCGATGCCCATGGAACCGGTGGGGAATTGCCAGAAGTCGGGCATGAGCCAGGGGTGTGGGTAGGAGCAGAGCCCACTTCCGCTCACTTCCTGCCGGTAGTGGGCGAGATGCTGCTGGTCGAGCCGGCCTTCGAGGAAGGCACGCGCGTACACCCCGGGGGCGGAATGAGGCTGGAAAAAAACGAGGTCACCGCCCTCGTCGGCCTGCGGCCCCCGGAAGAAATGATTGAAGCCCATCTCGAAGATTTCCGCGGCGGAGGCGTAGCTGGCGATGTGGCCGCCCAACTCCCCATAGGCCTGGTTGGCACGCACCACCATGGCGAGCGCGTTCCAGCGGATGATGGCGGTGAGGCGCTCTTCCAGCGCCGGATCGCCGGGGTGGGCGATCTGCTCGGCGAGCGAGATGGTGTTTCGATACGCGGAGTACGGGGGGCGGGGGGCGGCGATGCCCAGGTCCTGGGCCTGCAGTTCGAGCTGCTTCAACAGATACAGGCCGCGTTCGCGGCCGGCGCTTCGAACCACCGACTCGAAGGACTCAACCCATTCGCGGGTCTCTTCGGGATCTTCGTATTCGACGGCCATGATAAACCCAGTAGAAAGTGGTATGCCATCATATCACCGTGCCGCAGAAAAGACCGTCGCTCTCGAGCCGCCCCGCACTTGGGCTGCGGTATGATGGCAAACCGTCCGCGCCCTCCCCGCCCCCGTCTGGAGATCCACGTGTCCTCTTTACCCGATTTCGGCTCGCTGGCCCGCAGTTCTACCCTGTCCGACCGTCTGGCCGAACAGCTCACCGAGGCCATCGTGAGTCGCAAGATTCCCGCGGGCTCCCGACTGCCGTCGGAGCGGGAACTGGGCGATAAGTTCAAGGTATCGCGGACGGTGGTGCGCGAGGCAGTGCGTTCGCTGGCGGCCCGAGGCCTGGTGCGCGTGACCTCCGGCCGCGGCGTCGAGGTGAGTGACAGCACCTCGGAGACGGTGGCGCAGTCGATGCGTTTATTGGTGCGGGGTCACGAGAATCTGGACTACGGCAAGGTGGGTGAAGTGCGGACGGCCGTGGAGGTGCAGACGGCGGGGCTGGCCGCGCAGCGGGCGACGGCGGCGGATGTGGCGCAGTTGGAACAGCTCTGCGACGACCACGAGCGGCATTTACATGCGGGTAACATGGACGCGGCCGGCGAGGCCGATTTTCAGTTTCACCGCGAACTGACGCGGGCGGCGGGCAATGAGTTGCTGTTGATCATGTTGGATTCGATCTCGGACGTGTTGCGCGAGGTGCGGCATCAGTCCGCGGCGCTGCCGCACGCCAGCGAGGATGGACTGAAAGCCCATCGTAAGATTCTCAAGGCCGTGCGGGCCGGCAAACCCGAGGCGGCGCGGGCCGCGATGTCCGAGCACTTGGTCGAAGCCGAGCGGCTTTGGCGCAAGAGCGAGGCGGCCGGTCGAGGCGCCGATAAAAAGCCGAAGGCGAAACGGCGCTGACGTACCAATGACTACGAGTCGGAGGCGTCGCTCACGGCGCCCCGCAGACGTTCGGCGGCGGCTTCCGGAGTGAGGTCGCGTTGCGGTTCGGCAAACATCTCGTAACCCACCATGAATTTGCGCACGCTGGCCGAGCGCAGCAGCGGCGGATAAATGTGCGCGTGCAACTGCCAGCCGCCGTAGTCCCTGTCGTTGGTGCCGTCGCCGGTGGGCGCGCCGTGCCACCCCATGGAGTAGGGAAAGGGGATGTCGAAGAGTGCGTCGTAGCCGCGCAGCACGCGGCGCAGGAGCTGGGCGAGTTCGTCGCGTTCGGCGTGGCTGAGATCGGGCAGGCGCTGCACGGCGCGGCGCGGCAGAATGAGTACTTCGAAGGGCCAGAGGGCCCACCACGGAATCACCGCGACCCAGGACGGGGTATGCGCGATGATGCGCTCGCCCGCGCTCCACTCCTGCTCCACGTAATCGAGCAGCAGGGGACGGCCGTGTTGCTCGAACCAGGCACGCTGCTGCGCCCACTCCTTGGCGGGTTCGTTGGGCAGGATGTCGCTGGCCCACACCTGGCCATGAGGATGGGGATTGGAGCAGCCCATGGCCTCGCCGCGATTCTCGAAGATCTGCACCCAGCGCCATCGCTGGCCCAGCTCGGCCATCTCCCCCACCCACAGATCCACCACCTGCCGCAGCTGCGGCACGGACATGTTGGCCAGCGTGAGGTCGTGACGCGGCGAGAAGCAGAGGACGCGGCAGGTACCGCGAATGGGCTGTGCTTGCAATAGCTCACTCGCGAGGCCGTCGTTGGCGCGGGTCGGTGATTCGAGTTCGAGGGCGCCGCCCGCGCCCGGAAGAGAAGAACTAGCCGGAAGAAAGGCGGGGAAATCGTTGGTGAAGGAGTAAGTGAAACTGTAGTCGGGGTTGATTTCGCCGCCCACGCGGCGGTTGCCGGGACAGAGATAGCAGGACGGGTCGTAGATCAGCGCGGGCTGGCGCGCGGCAGCCTCGGTCCGCCCCTGCCAGGGGCGCTGCGTGCGATGCGGCGAGACGGCCACCCACTCGCCGGTGAGACGGTTGAAGCGGCGATGCGCGGAATGGTAGGTCATGCGGCCGGGATGACGGACTGAGTGAGGGGTTGGGAGAGCGGCATGCGCGTGGCACCGTCGGCAGGCCGTGAGACGAAGGCGGATGCCCGTAGTCCGGTGCAGGCTTCGTATTCGTGTTCGAGAGTACGGATGATCCTGTCGCAGAGCTGGGACTGTATCAAGGCCACTGCGCACCCTCCGAATCCTCCGCCCGTCATGCGGCAGCCGTACACGCCACCCTTGGGGCCGATATTCTGGGCGATCTCCACGATGGCGTCGAGTTCGGGGCAGCTGACTTCGAAGTTATCGCACAGGGACGCATGGCTGGAGTACATGAGTTGGCCGGCGTCGAGCCAGCGGTGTTCGATGAGTGCGCGGGCCGCGTGTTGCGTGCGGTCGTTTTCGGTGATGACGTGGCGGGCACGGCGGTAGATGACGTCGTCCATCCCGGCCCGTGCGCGTTCGAGAGCCGACGCCGTGGCGTCGCGCAGCAGCGGCACGTTCAGCTGACGCGCGGCCGCTTCGCACTGTCGGCGCCGCACCGCGTATTCACCGCCTGCGAGCTTATGCCGGACATTGCTCTGCACGATGAGCACGGCGACGGTGGGGTCGGTCAACCGCACCCATTGCACGGCCTCTTCGCGACAATCGAGCAGCGCGAGTTGGTTCTCTCGTCCCAGGGTGCAGACGAAGGGGTCCATGAGACCGCAGGGCACGCCGGCGTACTCGTGCTCGGCCTGTTGACAAAGCCTGACTTTGCGCACCGGATCGAGGGTGCAGCCGGACACGACTTCGAGCAGGGTGCAGAAGGCAACGTCCAGCGAGGCGCTGCTGGAGAGGCCGCTGCCCAGAGGGACGGTGGAAGTGATCACCGCATCGAAGCCCTGCAGCGGCAGTCCTGCCCGGAGAAAGCCGGCGAGCACGCCCCGCGGGTAATTGGTCCAGGCGCCGCGGGCGTCGGGTTCGATGCGGTGGCTGAGATCGAGGCAGATCCGCTCTTGCAGCGCTGCGCTGTGCAATACCACCGTGCCGGTGTTGTTGGGCGCGGCCGAGATCTCCGTGAAGCGCTCGATGGCCATGGGCAGCACGAAGCCGCCGTTGTAGTCGGTGTGCTCGCCGATGAGATTGACGCGGCCGGGCGCCCTCACCCGCCAACTGGGCGCGCGACCGAAGACTTTTTCGAACATCGATGTCACCGCCGATCCCTCAGGCGCGCCTGCGTTGGGCCAGCGACAGACAGAGGGCGCCGAACAGCATCATGAACGGACCCCAGCCGAGGTTGACGTTCACGCCCAGCGAAGGCCGATAGAGCGCGGCGTCGCCGAGGACGCCGACGGCCGTCAGCAGCGCGCCGAGAATCACGAACAGCAGACCCAGGGGTTTGCGGACGTCGAGTTGCATGATGGATCACCAGAATACTAGATTGAGCAGCAACGAGGCGCCGAGCACGACGGCCCCGAGGCTCACCGGATTCGCATACCAGGGCAGGCCCGCCGTCTGCTGCTTGTCGGTGAGTGAGTAGACGAGGCCTCGCAATTCCTCGTCGGGTCGTGGTCGCGTCGCTAGACTGACGAGGACGGTGAGCACGACGCAGGCGCCGAAGGCGGCGATGGCCGTCCAGAAATTCTGCGCCATCTCACTGGTGTAGAGACGCTCCACCATCAACCAACCGCCTTTGATACCGGGCACGCTGCCCTTGGCCAGGCTGAATCCATGATGCAGGGCCGCGGCCAGCGTTCCGCCCACGAGGCCGACGAAGGCGCCGTGGCCGGTGGCACGCTTCCAGAACATGCCGAGCAGAAAGGTGGCGAACAAGGGCGCGTTCACGAAGGCGAACACCAACTGCAGCAGATCCATGATGTTGTTGAACCGGGTGGTGGCGTAGGCCGTGGCCACCGACAGCGCGATGCCGACCACGGTGGCGATGCGGCCCACCCACAGATAGTGGGCATCGCCGGCGTTGCGACACAGGTAGGCTTGATAGATGTCGTAGGTCCAGACGGTGTTGAAGGCCGTGACGTTGCCGGCCATGCCCGACATGAAACTGGCCAGCAAGGCGGTGAGCCCGAGACCCAACATGCCGGTGGGAAAGTAGTGGAAGACGAGCAGCGGCATGGCGAGGTCGTAGTTGTAAGTGCCGTCGGCCTTGTGCGGCAGGCTGAAGCCCGTCGCCTCGCCGCTGCCGTGGGCCTGGGTCAGGGCGATGGCGATCATGCCCGGCAGTATGACGAGAAAGGGGAAGAGCATTTTGGGAATGGCGGCGATGAGCGGGGTTTGACGGGCGGCGTTCATGGACTTGGCCGCCAGCGCCCGCTGCACGACGAGGAAATCGGTGCACCAGTAGCCGAAGGCCAGCACGAAGCCCAGGCCCATGGAGAGGCCGAACCATTCCACGCCCATGGGATTGGCGCTGGCATCGCCGAGATGCGACCAGGCGCTGGACCAGGCGTCGGGCGCATAGCCCTGTGCCGTGGCCACCTTTACCAGTCCGGCCCGCAGTCCATCCCAACCGCCGATGTCTTTCAGGCCGAGGAAGACCAGCGGTGCGAAGCCGAAGACGATGAGGAAGAACTGCAGCACCTCGTTATAGATCGCGGAGGTGAGCCCGCCCATGAAGATGTAGACGAGCACGATGCCGGCGGACAGCCAGACGCTGAGCGTGAAGTCCCATCCCAGCAGCAGGTTCAGCAGCAACCCCATGGCGTAGAGAGAGATTCCCGAAGAGACCACCGTCATGGCGGCAAAGGTGATGGCGTTGAAGCCGCGGGTCTTCTCGTCGAAGCGCAGCTTGAGGTACTCGGGCACCGAGCGGGCTTTGGATCCGTAGTAGAAGGGCATCATGAAGACGCCGAGGAAGACCATGGCGGGCACGGCGCCCACCCAGTAGAAATGGCTGGTGGTGATGCCGTACTTGGCGCCGGAGGCGGCCATGCCGATGACCTCCTGCGCCCCCAGGTTGGCGGAGAGAAAGGCCAGGCCGGCCACCCAGGCGGGAATGGAGCGCCCCGACAGAAAGAAGTCGGCACTGGTGCGCATGGAACGGCGCAGCACGACGCCGATGCCGAGCACGAAGGCGAAGTAGATCGCCATGATGGCCCAGTCCACGACGGTGAGACGGGTATTCACGGGTGGCGCGCGGTTCGGCTGCAGGCCAGCGTCGCACGCGGCGATGCGAGAATAGTCTTCCCCACTGAGCACCCCTGTGTTCTGATCCTGTGTTCTGATGCAATCGATCGAGTCGAGGCAACGTACACCCTTCGAGGCGGTGGGAGCAATGAGAAAGCGGGTCAGGTCATGTAGGAATCCGGTCGCACCGCGAGTGGCCCTGCTGGTGGAGACGTCGCTGGCCTCGGGGCGGGAAATTCTTCGGGGAATCGCTCGTTATGTCCGGGAACACCGGCCCTGGACGCTTTACCACGAGCCGCATGCACTGGAGGATTCGGTGCCGCGCTGGCTGAAGCGCTGGCGCGGCGACGGCATCATCGCGCGGGTGCAGACGCCGGCGATGGCGCGGGCGGTGGCGGCGTTGGGCATTCCCGTGGTGGACGTGTTGGGAGTGGTCGAATCGCCCTTCCCGCTCGTGCACGTGGACGATTACGCGATAGCGCGCATGGCGGCCGAGCACTTCATGGAGCGGGGACTGGAGCGCTTCGGATTCTTCGGCATCGAAGGCGAGAACTGGTCGCGACAGCGCTACGAAGGGCTGTGCGCCGCCGTGAGCCGCCTGCAGACCTCGGTACCGCTGTACGAGTTGCCGCGGAGAACATTGGATGCGCGGGCGTGGGAGCGGATGGAGAACGACCTGGCGCGGTGGGTGGGCGAATTGCCCAGGCCGGCCGGCGTGTGGGTGTGCAGCGATCAGCGCGGACCGCAATTCCTGGAGGCGTGCCGGCGCGCCGGTGTCGCGGTGCCGGACGAGATCGCGGTGTTGGGTGTGGATGACGACGAACCGCTGTGCGAAGTGTGCAATCCGCCGCTGTCCAGTATTCAGCCGGATCATGCGCGCGTGGGGTACGAAGCGGCCAGCCTGCTGGCCTCGATGCTGCGCGACGGCGCCCGGGACAAAGTTGCGAAGGAGCCGGAGTCGCGACCGCTGCCGGTGGCGCCCCGCCAGGTGGTGGCACGCCTGTCCACGGACACCTTGGCGATTGGAGATGAGTTGATTGAGGCGGCGTTGCGCATCATTCGGGATCGGGCCCATCTTGGCGTGCAGGTGCCGGCGATCGCACGCGAGCTGGGCGTGTCGCGCAGCGTACTGCAGCGGCGGTTCCGCAGTGCCTTAAAGCGCCCCGTGCATCAGGAGATCATGGCGGGGAAGCTGAAGAAGGCGCGCGAGTTGCTGGAAAAAACGAACTTGTCGCTGGCCGCGGTGGCGGAGCGGGCAGGATTTCAGCATCAGGAGTACATGGGGGCCGTGTTCAAGTCCAAATTGGGAACGACGCCAGGGGCCGTGCGGCGGCGAAGTGGGTAGGTCGCCCGGATTTCTACATGTTCTGACTGGATCTCTCATTGCCGCGGTGATGTTTGGATCACACACTGTCGCGATGCTTACTCTCCCCGTTTCTCTGCGCTGCGTATTCCTGGCCGGAGCCGCGCTATTGACCGCTTGCAAAGGACCGCCCTCGCGCCCCATGGCTCAGCCCGATACTCCGACTCGTGCCCCGTCGCCCGAGAGCGCACTGGCTCGACCCGTCATCGACTGGGCTCCCTTCGGCACATTGCCCGACGGGGTGGCGGTCAAACGCTATACGCTGCGCAATGCCCGAGGGATGGAGGCGAAGATCGCGACCTATGGCGGCATCGTTACTTATCTGACGGCGCCGGATCGCGAGGGACGGTTCGCGGATGTGGTGCTGGGCTACGACAATTTGGATGGATACCTAAGAGACAGTCCCTACTTCGGTGCACTGATTGGACGCTACGGCAATCGCATCGCCCGTGGCCGCTTCACTCTCCAGGGCCAGACCTACTCACTGGCCACCAACGACGGGCCCAATTCGCTGCACGGCGGCAAGAAAGGGTTCGACAAAGTCGTGTGGGACGTCGTCAAGGCGGAGGTCACGGCGGAGGGACCGGAGTTGGTGCTGTCCTATTTCAGCCATGACGGGGAAGAGGGGTACCCGGGGAACTTACGGGTGGAAGCCGTCTACACGCTGACTGGCGACAATGCGCTGCGGCTGGACTACAAAGCGAGCACCGACCGCGCGACCGTGGTCAATCTCACGCAGCATTCCTATTTCAATCTCCGCGGGCAGGGAGACGTTCTCGACCACGTGGTACAAATCGATGCGGATCGGTTCACCCCGGTAGATAGCACGCTCATTCCCACGGGTGAGCTGCGAGCGGTGGCCGGCACGCCCTTCGATTTTCGTGAGCCCACGGCCATCGGTGCGCGCGTGAACGCGGACGACGAACAGCTGAGGTTCGGCAAGGGGTACGACCACAACTGGGTAACGAATGGGCCGGCCGGCACCGTGGCGCTGCGCACGCGCGTCTACGAACCGACGACGGGCCGCGTACTGGAAGTGTCCTCGAGCGAGCCGGGCCTGCAGTTCTACGGCGGCAACTTCCTGGACGGGTCCATCACCGGCAAGGGCGGTTGGACGTACGCGTTCCGCAACGGCTTCTGCATGGAGCCGCAGCACTTTCCCGATTCGCCGAACCACCCGGAGTTCCCCTCGACCGTATTGAAGCCGGGCGAGACGTACCGGAATACCATCGTTTACCGGTTCTCAGCGCGCTGAGTGCGCGGGGAAACCGACGATGACTGCCGCCGACAGCGCCAAGCTCAGTGTTGAAGAAGAAATGCTGCGCGATACGTTGAACTCCGGAGGAGCCGCCCTTCGGAGAGACCGTGGAGGCCGTGCGGCCATAATAAAGCCTTCTTTAAATTAGCCTTGACCAAAATAACGTAGGCTTTAAAACAGCCAGATGCGGTGTCGTGGATGAAATCGGCAATGCGCCCCCCAACCTGGTGACGGGCAGCGCAGCAATCTGGCCCATGATCTGAGCATCTCCCCGCCCACGGCGCGATCCTGGATCGAGCTGCTGGAAAAACTGTATCTCATCTTTCTGCTGCCACCTTATTCCTCACGCTTGTCACGCAGCATCCGCAAGGACCGGCGGGCGTATTTCTACGATTGTGCGGCAGCCTATGACGACACCGGCGGCGCGCAGCTGGAGAATCTCGTGGCCTGCAGCCTGCTGAAGCTCGTCCAATTCCGGCGGGACGTTGCCGGGGAGAGCTGGGATCTGCATTACTTGCGCGACAAGGAAGGGCGGGAAGTGGATTTTGTGGTCACGCTGAACCGCAAGGTCCACTGGTTGATCGAAGTGAAGTCTTCCGACGCCGCATTGAGCAACTCTCTGCGCTATTACACCGGGAAGCTGCGGCCGACGGAATCACTACAGCTGGTGCTGAATCTGGATCGTCCTCGAGAAAAGGATGGCATCAAGATCCTGCCGTTGGCGCGCTGGCTCGACGGGCTGGCACTCGAGCCTGCATAAAAGCTCCTGATTCTGGCGAACGATAGAATTCGACATAACGATCACCGGTCCGTGTTTCACGGATGAAGGAGCCACAGAGATAGAGAGTGGCCGATCTCCGCACTTAAAAATAGCCACCTTCCCGTTGTGGTATGATGGCATACCTCGCGCCATAAAACCGCGCGCCAAAGAACTAAAGAGGGCCTCCGGGGATGCCGACGCTGTCGTTTCGGGTGGTGGTGCTGCTCGCCGTGGCGGTTTTCATCAACTACGTGGATCGGGGTAGTTTGGCGACGGCAGCGCCGCTCATTCAGGACGAATTGCAGCTGACGCCAACGCAGATGGGGGTGTTGCTCTCTTCGTTTTTCTGGTCCTACACGCCGCTGCAGCCCGTGGCGGGGTGGCTGGCGCATCGGTTCGACGTTCGGTGGGTGTATGGGTCGGGGTTGGCGTTGTGGTCGGTGGCGACGGCGATGACGGGGTGGGTGGGCGGCTTCACAGGGCTGCTGGCGTTGCGCGTGCTGGTGGGTATCGGGGAGAGCGTGACGTTTCCGTGCAACGCTACGTTGCTGGCGCAAGGGTTGCCGGAGTCCAAACGGGGCCTTGCCAACGGCATCGTGAGCGTGGGCTTTGGTCTCGGGCCGGCGTTTGGGACATTGGTGGGTGGGTTGCTGATGGCGCATCTCGGCTGGCGGGCGGGGTTTTTGGCATTCGGGTTGGCATCCTTGTTGTGGCTGTGGCCCTGGTGCACGTCGACGCGTGGGCTTCGGGTCGACACCCGACATTCGGGGCCGACGGTGGTGTACCTGGACCTGCTGCGCCGCCGCGCCGTGTGGGGCACGAGCCTGGGTCATTTCTGCGGCAACTACGGCATCTACTTCGTGCTGACCTGGTTACCGCTCTATCTCGTGAAGGCGCGCGGGTTCTCCGTGGAGCACATGTCCTACATCGGCGCGGCCGTCTATTCGGTGTATGCCCTCACGTCCGCGCTCACGGGCTGGATTTCGGATCGCTGGCTGGCCACCGGCGCCAGCGTCAATCGAGTCCGCAAGACTGTCATCTGCACGGGCATGCTGGGTGCGGCCGCTGCCATCTTGCTGCTGTGCCTGAATGTCGGCACGGTGACTTCCATTGCTCTGTTTGCCTTGGCCGCGGGCAGCTTCGGCTTGGTCAGTCCACAGATGTTCGCCATCGCGCAAACCTTGGCCGGCCCGCGCGCCGCGGGCAAGTGGATGGGTGTGCAGAACATGGTGGGCAATTTCGCGGGCATTCTCGCGCCGCTGATCACGGGATTGGTGGTGGATCGCACCGGCGAGTACTTTTACGCCTTCGCGGCTGTGGGTGTCGTCGCCCTGCTCGGCGTGCTTTCCTGGGGTGTGCTGGTCCCTCGACTCGAGCCGCTGCAGTGGAGATTCCCATGATCATCAACAGTGTGGGCGACCTGCGCGACCTGGCGCGGCGACGGATTCCACGCGCGCTCTTCGACTACGCCGACCGGGGCGCCTATGACGAAGTCACGCTGCGCCGTAACCGCAGTGCGCTCGAGGCGCTCGCGTTCAGACAGCGTGTGATGCTGGACGTCTCGCGGCAGGAACTCGCGACCACCTTGGTGGGCCAGAAGGCGGCGTTACCGGTGGCGATCGCGCCCACGGGGCTCACGGGACTGTTCCACGCCGATGGGGAAATGTTGGGCGCTCGCGCGGCCGAGAACTATGGCATTCCCTTCTGTCTCTCGACGATGTCGATCTGCTCATTGGAGGACGTTCGCGGCTACGTGCAGCGGCCCTTCTGGTTTCAGCTCTATCTCATGCGGGATCGTGACTTCAATGCGGAACTCATCGAGCGGGCACGCAGCGCCGGCTGCTCCGCACTGATGGTGACGGTGGACATGCCGGTGCAGGGGTTGCGGCGCCGGGATGCGAAGAATGGGCTCAGCATTCCGCCGCGGCTGACGCTGGCCAATGCGCTGGACATCGCCACGAAGCCCACGTGGGCGTTCAAGGTGTTGTTGGGGAAACGGCGGACGTTCGGCAACCTGGCGGGGCGGATGCAGGGGACGGGCGGGCTGAGCACTTTGTCGCAATGGATCGGGTCGCAGTTCGATCCGACCGTCACCTGGGCGGATTTGACATGGATTCGGGAGCGGTGGCCCGGCCAGCTCATCGTCAAAGGCGTGTTGGACGCCGAGGATGCGCGGAAGGCGGTGGAGGCCGGAGTGAACGCTCTCGTGGTTTCCAATCACGGCGGTCGCCAGCTCGATGGTGGCCCGGCGACGATCACGGTGCTGCCGGAAGTGGTGGCCGCCGTCGGGGATCGGTGTGAAGTGCTTCTCGACGGCGGTGTGCAGTCGGGGCAGGATATTTTGAAGGCCCTCGCGCTCGGTGCGCGCGGTTGTCTGCTGGGCAAGGCCTTTCTTTACGGGCTTGCGGCGGACGGAGAACGAGGGGTGACCCGGCTGCTGGAGATTCTACGCGATGAACTGCGCATCAGTCTGGCCCTCACGGGCCACTCGTCGGTGAGCGAGGTGGACCGCCGCATTCTTCGCGATTGAGGAGCCGCAGCGCAATGGTGCGATGGCTGACGCTCTGGCTCAGGCGTTCAAGCACGGCTGAGCACGCGTGCACCGCGCCGTCGATACTCCGCGATGAGCTCACCCGCCTCGCGCAGTACATCGCCGAGTTCTTCCACGTCCTTGGTGCGCAGGTAGAACTGCGGGTAAAACTCCACCTGCGTCAGGCCGAGCTCCGCGAGATACGGCAGCTGTTCGAACGTGTCGCGCATGCTTAGCGGCTCGGCCGCCGTGCCCATCGGAAAGCGGGCACGAAACACGAATCCATCCGCATTTCGCCCGCCCGCCGCGAGCGCGTCGCGGATGGTCCGAATCATCGGCGCATAAATCCGCGGATCGCCTTCGATCGGCAGCCAGCCGTCCGTCAGCTCCACCATCCAGGGCAAGTTCGCCCGCGAGGGCGCCACTCCGACATACAGCGGTATCCCCCCGGCCTGGCGCGGCTGAGGATGGCAATAAATTTTCTCCAAGTCATGAAAGTGCCCTTGATAAGAAACGCTGCGCTCGGCCCAGAGCTTTCTCATCACCCGCAGCTGCTCGACGAAGTACGGCTTGCGTGTCTTGAACGGCACTCCCGACGCCTTGAACTCCGCTTCCTGCCAGCCGACCCCCACGCCGAGATCGAGCCGCCCGCCCGACAGCTGATCGAGCGTTGCCGCCTGCTTGGCCAGCAGCACGGTAGGCCGCAGCGGCGCCAGCAACACCCCCGTGGACAGGCGGATGCGCGAGGTCGCTCCGGCAACCACCGACATCGTCGTCATCGGCTCCCACCACGGATAATCCCAAGGCGTGGGCCAGGGGCCGTACGGATAAGTATCGGTTCGTTCGCTCATCACGACATGGTCGGTGACCACGAACTGATGAAAGCCCGCCGCCTCCGCCAGGCGCGCCGCGTGCACGATGACTCCCGCATCCCCGAAGTGAGCAGCCAAGCCGTACTGGTTCAAACAAACATCGATGGGTTTCATGGTGAAAGCAGAATAACTCCCACCCAGCGAAAAAATTCGTCCGATTGTAGTAAGGGATGCCTACGTTTTTATTTTTCCCACCCGTCCGAAAGTCACGGGCAACCGACGGCGAAGGCACCGCCGAAATAGAATTCGACGAGCTGTTCCGCGAGGAGAAGGCTATTCCGGTCGCGCCTTCGCCCAAATATCAGCGCGCCCGCAATCGCTCCAGCAACTTCGTGTGCAATCCCCCGAAGCTCCCGTTCGACATGATCAGCACATGATCTCCCGCCCGTGCTTCGTCACTCAAAGCACCCGCCAGTCCCTCGACCGTCGTTGCGATGCTCGCTTTCGCGCCCAGCGACGCGGTGGCCGCTTTGATGTCCCACCTCAACTCCGGCGGCTGATAGAGCCAGACCCGATCGGCCGCCGTCAGCGAAGCGGCCAGCGCATCATTATGCGTACCCAGCTTCATCGTATTGGAGCGCGGCTCGAGCACCGCGATGAGCCGGGCCCGGCCGATCTTGCGGCGCAGCCCATCGATGGTGGTCTGCACCGCGGTGGGATGGTGCGCGAAGTCGTCGTACACGGTCACGCCGCCCACCTCACCGCGAACTTCCATCCGGCGCCGCACGCCCGCGAAGCGGCGCAGCCCTTCCAGCGCGGTCTCCTCCGGCACACCGGCATCGTGCGCCGCGATGAACGCGGCCAGCGCATTCTCCATGTTGTGCCGCCCCAGCATGGACCAGGACACCTCGCCGACCCGACGCGCCCCACGAAAAATGGTGAACTTCGAATAATCCCCGCCCGCCTCCGCCTGCGCGCGCCAGCCGCCCGGGTCACCTGCTTCGGCGGCCACGGCCGAGGAAAATCGCTGCAGCGGCGTCCAGCAGCCCATCTTGATCACCTGCTCGACATTGGCGTCCGCGCCGTTGGCGACCACCAGCCCCTTGCGCGGCACCATCCGCATCAGCTGATGGAACTGCCATTGAATGGATGCCAGATCGGGATAGATGTCGGCGTGGTCGTGCTCGAGATTGTTCAGAACGGCCGTGCGCGGGCGGTAGTGCACGAACTTCGCACGCTTGTCGAAGAAGGCCGTGTCGTATTCATCCGCCTCCACGACGAAGTGCGTACCGCCGCCCAGACGCGCCGTGGTCGTGAAATTGGCGGGCACGCCGCCGATCAGAAATCCCGGATCGAGGCCGGCATGTTCGAGCAGCCAGGCCAGCAGACTGGAGGTGGTGGTTTTCCCGTGAGTGCCCGCGACGGCCAGCACCCACCGCCCCGCCAGCACGTGCCGCGCCAGCCATTCGGGTCCCGAGGTGTAGGGCATCTCGCTGTCGAGCAACGCCTCTATCAACGCATTGCCGCGGCTCATCACATTACCGATCACCACCACGTCCGGCCGTAGCTCCAACTGTTTCGGGTCGTAGCCCTCGATCAGCTCCACACCCATGGCCTGCAGCTGATCGCTCATGGGCGGATACACGTTCTGGTCCGACCCGGTCACGTGATGCCCGCGTGCGCGCGCCAGCGCCGCGATGCCCCCCATGAAGGTGCCGCAGATGCCGAGAATGTGAACGTGCATAAAGAACCCTGCTTGGCCCAAGCCAAAGTATCGCCATCAACTTACCGGCGAATGGATGAATAGCTGCGTCACGGCCGAAGTGGAAAACACGATGGCCAGCGTCAGTGCCACGCCCGTGAACATACTGCCCTCGATGGCCAGCATCAGGATACGGCCGACGATGGCCGCCACCAGTCCGAGCTGCGCCAGGTCCCACAATGAAGGCCCCGAACCCGCGCCCAGCACGTCCAGCAATAGCCGGACCAGGGCATCCAGTATTCCCAGCAAGGTGCTGACGCCGAAGATGGCGGACAAGGTCTGCACATAGCGCGGCTTTTTGCGGAAGAAGGTCAGCAGCACCCACACCCAGGCGCCCATCATCGCCACGTCGATGGCCACCAGCACGGCCGTGGAAAACATACTCCAGCCGAACAGCTTTACCTGCACGAGGCTGACGGCGGCGTAAATCGCCGTCAGCATGGCCAGCAGGAAGGAGGAAGCCGGCAGATCCTGCGGTCCCTTGCGCCACAAGGCGATATCCATCAAAACCCGAAGTAGAGCAGACATGCGCGCTAGGTGCCCGTGGCCCGAAAGGAAGATGCGAGGTCGACCGCATTGTACAGAGGGCAGCCGGCGGGCACGACCAAAGCGCGCCGATCGAGGGATGATGCTGCATGGGCCCGGCCTTGGCCTCTTCCGCCATGCAAGTGACGATGGCTGGTCCGCGTCCGCAGAGCCCGGCCTCGTTAGTGTTATCTTCGCGCCCGGTTCCACCCCTTCACACCGCCGCCGCGACATCCGTATCGCGGCTTTCATCGCCACCGAGGCAATCGTGACCGAGGCCATCTACGTCGACACCCCCGCAAAGCTCACCAGCCTCATCGATTCATGCCGGGAGAGCGACTTTCTCGCCCTCGACACCGAGTTCATGCGCGAACGCACTTATTTTCCGCAGCTCTGCCTGATACAGATGGCGACTTCCGACGTGGCGGCCCTCATCGACCCGCTGGCGCTGCGGGAGCTGCGGCCACTGTACGAATTTCTCGCCGAGCCAACCCGAGTCAAGGTGCTGCATGCGGCGCGGCAGGATTTGGAAGTACTCCTGCTCGCGGGCGGTCGGTTGCCGGCACCGCTCTTCGATACCCAGGTCGCGGCGGGACTGCTCGGACTTCCGGGCCAGATAGGCTTCGGCGATGCCGTTTCCAAACGCCTCGGCCATACGCTGGCCAAAGGCCTGGCGCGCACCGACTGGGCGCGGCGCCCGCTTTCCGCCGAGCAGCTGGTCTACGCGGCCGACGACGTTCGCTTTCTCGTACCGCTGTATCTGAACTTGCGCGAGGCATTGCAGCGCGAAGGGCGTCTCGGCTGGCTGGAAGAAGACATGCGGCTGCTGGGCAATGAATCGCTGTACAGCACCGAACCCGCCGCGGCCTGGCAACGTCTGCGCGGCCTCGAACAACTCGCGCCGGCGCAGCGCGCCGCCGTCAAGCGGTTGGCGGCGTGGCGGGAAGAGCGCGCCATTCGCCACGACAAGCCGCGCTCCTGGATCCTCGCCGACGATGCCCTGCGAGCGGTGGCGGAACGCCTGCCCACCACTTCCGACGAGCTGCAAAAAATCGCGGTACTGCCGCCGGCCACCGCCCGCAGGCACGGCGAGGAACTGCTCGAGCTGCTCACCGAAGCGCGGAACCGCGCGGACCAGGAACCGCCCGCGACCCCTTTCGTCCGCGCCGATCCCGCGCAAACGCAACTGGCGCAGCAACTAATGGCCCGCGTACGCAAGGAGGCCGAGAAGCTGCGCATCAGTCCCGAGCTGCTGGCCACGCGCCGCGACATCGAACAGCTGGTGTTCGCGGGCAAGCTGGGCTTGCCTGCCGAAGGCTGGCGCCGCGAAGTGATTGGCCAGACTTTACTGGCCATGGCCGGCGAGGGCTAATTGCCTCGCCCCTCCGGGGTGGCTATCGCTTGCGGCGCGCCACGACTTTGGTTTTCCGGGCGCCGTTGCCGCCGCCCCGTGCGGGGCGCCCGCGACGCGCGACCTTCCGCCCTGCGCTCTTCGCGCTGAGGCGAGCCGCGGATTTCCGGGCAACCGTCTTCCGCCCGGCTTTCTTGGCAACCCCTTTGCTGGGAGACGTTCTTCCCCCAGGCGCCCTTTTTGCCGGCGCCCTTCCGGCAGGCGCCTTGACTTGGGTGGCCGCCCTTTTCGCCGTCTTTCCCTTTGTCTTCCGCACGGCCTGCTTGGCGGCGGGCCTGGTGACCAGGTTTTTCACGATCTTTTTGCCAGCCTTTTTGGCGGTCTTTTTGGCGGTCTTGGTCGACAGCGCCTTATTGACCGCCTTGCGCACTTTCTTCAGCGCTGTCACCACCTTCAAAGCCGCGCCGGCGAAGCCCGTCGACTCTCCCTTGGAACTGCCCTTGGAGCGAGAGCGGCCGGCGCTCTTCGCCTTTTTCCTCGCCGGGCCCGCCTTGACGGCGTGCAGCGCCGCGGATTCCATGCGCCCGAACACTTCGTCCAGCGGACCCTCGCCCGCGATGACGCGCAGCAGTCCAAGCTTGCGGTAGTAATCGATCAGCGGCTTGGTCTGCGCATCGTAGACTTCCAGCCGCTTGGCGATGACCTCTTCCTTGTCATCGGCGCGCTGCTGCAGCGGGGGATGATCGGGACTCGCGTCGCACACGCCCGGAACGGCCGGCGGCGAGAAATGGACGTTATAGACACGGCCGCACTGCGGGCAGGTACGGCGTCCCGCCAGCCGCTGGATGAGCGTTTCGCGGCGCACGTCCATCAGCAGCACGGCGTCGATGGGCTGCCCCAAGGAGACCAGCATGGCGTTCAGCGCATCGGCCTGGTCGATATTGCGCGGAAAACCGTCCAGCACGAAACCGTTGCGGGCGTCTTCGCGTCCCAGGCGTTCACGGATGAGGCCGAGGACGATGTCGTCGGAGACCAACTGACCCGCGTCCATCGCGGCCTTGGCCCTGAGGCCGAGTTCGGTGCCGCGGGCAACGCCATCGCGCAGCAAATCGCCGGATGAGATCTGCGGAACACCGTACTTTGCCTGCAGTCTCTGCGCCTGGGTGCCCTTGCCCGAGCCCGGCGCGCCGAGAAGAACGATTCGCATCATTGTGGAAGGTCCCCGATGTTCAAGTATTGGACGGGCCGCTACCCTACAGAAAACTGGCCGACTAGCCAATGGACCTTTGAGCGAGCAGCCGCCCTGCTGTCCATTCGGCCATCCCTTCGGATATTCTGATTCTCGCCTCACCTCGAGCGTCGTCAGGGACTCCCAATGACCAGAACGAAAACCGCAGCCAAGCCGCGCAAGACCAAAGCAAAGGTCACTCGCAAACTCGACTCCAAGCCCAAGAACGCGTTCTACGCCCAATCGGGCGGCGTGACCGCCGTCATCAACGCCTCGGCGTGCGGAGTCATCGAAACCTGCCGCCAAAACCGCGGCCGCATCGCCAAGGTCTACGCCGGCCGCAACGGCATCGTCGGCGCCCTGCTGGAAGACCTGGTGGACACCGGCAAGGAATCCAGCGCCGCGATCCGTGCCCTGCGGCACACGCCCGCCGGGGCTTTCGGCTCCGCACGCTACAAATTGAAGAAATACGAAGATTCACCGGCACAGTACGAGCGGCTGATCGAAGTCTTCAAAGCCCACGACATCGGCTATTTCTTCTATAACGGCGGCGGCGATTCCGCGGATACCTGTCTCAAGGTCTCGCAGCTGTCGCAGAAGCTCGGCTACCCCATCCAGGCCATCCACGTGCCCAAGACCGTGGACAACGACCTGCCCCTGACCGATTGTTGCCCGGGGTTTGGATCGGTCGCCAAGTACGTAGCCGTGTCCATACGGGAGGCCGGCTTCGACGTCGCCTCCATGGCCAAAACCTCCACCAAGGTCTTCATCATGGAGGTCATGGGACGGCACGCGGGCTGGATCGCGGCGGCCGGCGGCATCGCGGCACAGAAAGCCGGGGACGCGCCGCACATCATTCTGTTCCCCGAAATCCCCTTCGACGAGCAGCGCTTCTGCGCCCGCGTCAAGGAATGCGTGACGGCGTACGGCTACTGCGCCGTGGTGGTCTCGGAAGGCGTGCGCAATGCCGAGGGCAAATTCCTCGCCGACGCGGGCACCAAGGACGCCTTCGGCCATGCCCAACTGGGCGGCGTCGGGCCCGTGGTGGCGCAGCTGGTCAAGGACCGCCTGGGCTACAAGTATCACTGGGCGGTGGCGGACTATCTGCAGCGCGCCGCCCGGCACATCGCCTCCAAGGTCGACGTGGAGCAGGCGTACGCGGTGGGCCGGGCGGCGGTGCAATTGGCGCTGCAGGGCCATAACGCGGTCATGCCCATCATCCAGCGGACCTCGGACCAACCATACCGATGGAAGATAGGCGTGGCGCGGCTGGAGGACGTCGCCAACCAGGAAAAGATGCTGCCGCGCGATTTCATCACCGCCGACGGTCTGCACATCACCGCCAAGGCGCGCCGCTACCTGGCGCCCCTCATCAAAGGAGAGGACTACCCGCCTTATAAGGACGGGCTGCCGGTCTATGTCACCCTCAAGAATGCACCGGTGCGACGCAAGCTGAGCACACCCTTCGTGGTATAGTGCGCCGCTTTTTTTCCAGTACAAAATACGAACACCCTTGACGGGAGGAACTGTTGATGTCCACACAGCTCGCACTGTGGCTTGCCATGGGCGCCGGGATCGCGGCGATTGTTTACGGCTTCGTTTCGGTCGGTTGGATCAATGCGCAACCCGCGGGCAATGCCCGGATGCAGGAGATAGCCGCGGCCATTCAGGCCGGGGCCAAGGCGTACCTGAACCGGCAGTATTCGACGATCGCCCTGGTGGGCGTGGTGTTGTTCGTCATTCTGGGCTTGGCATTGGGCTGGGCCGCGGCCGGCGGCTTCGCTGTGGGCGCCGTGCTGTCCGGCCTGGCCGGTTACATCGGCATGAACGTGTCGGTGCGGGCCAACGTGCGCACGGCGCATGCCGCCAGCCTCGGCCTCAACCCCGCCCTCAAGGTCGCCTTTCGCGGCGGCGCCATCACCGGCATGCTGGTCGTCGGCCTGGGCCTGCTGGGCGTGGCCGGCTATTTCGCCCTGCTGCGCCAGTACGTGGGCGATCACGACGCCCTGCATGCCCTGGTGGGCCTGGCGTTCGGCGGCTCGCTCATCTCCATCTTCGCGCGTCTCGGCGGCGGTATCTTCACCAAGGGCGCCGACGTGGGCGCGGACCTGGTCGGTAAGGTCGAAGCCGGCATTCCCGAGGACGACCCGCGCAACCCGGCGGTCATCGCCGATAACGTCGGCGACAATGTCGGCGACTGCGCCGGCATGGCGGCGGATCTGTTCGAAACCTACGCGGTGACGCTGGTCGCCACCATGGTGCTGGGCGGATTGCTGTTCAAAGGCCCGGACGGCGGCCTGGACATGACCTACATCATCTACCCGCTGGTGTTGGGTGCGGTCTCGATCATTGCTTCCATCATCGGCAGCTACTTCGTCACCGCCCGCGAAGGCGGCAAGATCATGAACGCCCTGTATCGCGGACTCGCCGTTTCCGGCGTGCTGGCGCTCATCGCCTTCTGGTTCGTCACGGAAAAAGTCATGGGCGCGCAGGCCGGAGGCCTGTTCACCTGCGCCGTGATCGGGCTGCTGCTGACCGCGGCGCTGATCTGGATCACCGAGTACTACACCGCCACCGAATACGGGCCGGTGCGCTATGTCGCGGCCGCCTCGCAGACCGGTCACGGCACCAACGTCATCGCCGGCCTCGCCGTGTCGATGAAGTCCACTGCCTGGCCGGTACTCGCGGTGTGCGCTGCCATCCTGAGCGCCTATCACGTCGAAGGCCTGTACGGCATCGCCATCGCGGCCACCGCGATGCTGTCGATGACGGGAATGATCGTGGCTTTGGACGCTTACGGTCCGATCACCGACAACGGCGGCGGCATCGCCGAAATGGCCGGCCTGCCGAAGAACGTGCGCACGATCACCGATGCGCTGGACGCGGTGGGTAATACCACCAAGGCCGTCACCAAGGGTTACGCCATCGGTTCCGCCGGTCTGGCGGCGCTCGTGCTGTTCGCCGACTACACCCACAACCTCGAAGCCGCCGGCAAGCTGCAGGTGTTCAGCCTGTCCGATCCGGCCGTCATCATCGGCCTGTTCATCGGCGGCCTCGTTCCCTACCTGTTCGGCGCCATGGCGATGGAAGCCGTGGGTCGCGCGGCGGGCTCGGTGGTCGTGGAAGTGCGGCGTCAGTTCCGCGAAATCCCGGGAATCATGGAGGGCACGGCCAAGCCGGACTACTCCAAGGCCGTGGACATGCTCACCCGCGCGGCCATCGGCGAGATGATCATTCCCTCGCTGCTGCCCATCCTGGTCCCCGTGGTCATCGCCTTCGGCATGAACTATCTGATGGGCCCGGGCTCGGGCATACGCGCGCTCGGCGGACTGCTCATCGGCACCATCGTCACGGGATTGTTCGTCGCCATTTCCATGTGCACCGGCGGCGGCGCCTGGGACAATGCCAAGAAGTACATCGAAGAGGGCAATTTCGGCGGCAAGGGTTCCGAGACGCACAAGGCTGCGGTCACCGGCGACACCGTCGGCGATCCGTACAAGGACACCGCCGGGCCGGCCATCAATCCATTGATCAAGATCATCAACATCGTGGCGCTGCTGCTGGTGCCGCTGCTGTAAATTGCTTACCCGTCCCGGCGACTGGCCGGGACGGGTGAGTGAGTCGAAACCACAGTCGAAATGGAGGGCGCGGTCGCGATCGCGCCGATTATTTGCGGCAATGTTCGGTCAGGAATCGCTGCTCGTACCGGGTATCGAATCAGAATTCGATACCGGTCCAGGGCGCTAACCTGCAGCCGAGCGGCCCGACTACCCCCACCTCCAAGGAAGTGATGCTGCAAATGCACCCTTAAAAGAGAGCTTCCACCATGCTGTCACACGATCTTCCCACAGGCATTCCCGAATGGCTGGCCCAAATCGGCGGCGGCACGCTGACCCGCCTCGATCGCCACATCGCGCGCCGCGAGGCATGGATCGTCGACGTCAAGCGCCCGGACGGATCGGTCATGGAAGGCTTCTTCCGCGTCGACCGCGCGCCGCGCGCCGACGACCCCTGGTCGCTCAAGAAGGAAACCGGCATCGTGCTGGCACTCGGGGAAACGTCCATTCCGGTTCCCAAGGTCTACGGCAGCAGCGATAAGCTGGCCTGTGTGCTGTTCGAACGCGTCCCCGGGCGTTCCGATCTGCAGAACGTGGCGCCCGCCCAGCAACACGCGGTGATGGAGAACTTCATCGACATCGTCGCCGACATGCACACGCTGGATCTGAGCAAGCTCGACTTGCCGCAGATGCCCCATCCGGCGACGCCTTACGACTGTGCGCTCGGCGAGATGGATCTGGTCCTGCGCCACTGGTCGGCGTTCGTGGCCAAGCACCGCGACCCGCTCATGACTTACGGCATCGACTGGCTGCGCCGCTTCGCCCCGAAGAAAGTGGCCCGCGTCTCGCTCGTGCAGGGCGACACGGGCCCGGTCAACTTCATGTTCGAGGGCAAAGGGGTCACGGCCGTCATCGATTGGGAGTGGGGTCATCTCGGCGACCCGATGGAGGATCTCGGCAACATCTGCGTGCGCGATTTCTGGAATCCGTCCGGAGGCGTCGCGAGCCTGTTCCCCCGCTACGAGAAGCGCTCCGGCATTCCGGTCGATCTGGACGCCGTGCGCTACTACCGCGTGCAGCAGCAGATGCGCGGCATGGTTCCCTGCGCCTGCGCCACGATCGAGGCGAAGCCGCACGAACCGCTGGCCTGGGGCCTCGCCTACCGGTACGTCGGCGACCGTGCCACCTGCGAAGCCATCGCGGAGGCGATGGGCATCACGCTGCGGCTGCCCCAATTTCCGCCCGATACGGGCAAACACGATCCGATGGCCGAAGCGGCGTCCTTCGCGCTGAGTCACGACATTGCGCCGGCCACTTCGACCGCCTTCGCCAAATCGCGCACCAACGACGTGGACGTGCTCGTGCGCTGCATGGAGCGCGTCAGCCGCCTCGGGCCGGCGATCGACCGGATCGAATGCGAGGAGCTGGGCGCGCTGCTGGGCAAGCACCCCGCCAACCTCGATGCGGGGCTGGATGCGCTGGACGCGGCCATCAAGGCGCGCTCCTTGCCGGATGAACCCGTGCTGCAGTACCTCTCACGGCGGGCCTATCGAGCCGAATGGCTGTACCTGCCGTGCACGGAGCTCTATCCCAACCGCCAATGGGCCCCGCTGCAATGAGGGCGATGATGAGTTCTCGCCCAGGAGCCCCGTTGCAATGAGACCTGCACAATGAGAATGGGCCGCGAGCCCTCCTCCACGAGCGGCGGCCGATCGGGGCGCGCTGCGTGCTGACGGAGCTCTCCCCTCGCGAGGCTCGGGTCATCGGCTGTCTGATCGAAAAGCAGATCACCACGCCCGATCAATATCCGCTGTCTCTCAACGCACTGACCAACGCCTGCAACCAGAAAAGCAACCGCGATCCGGTGCTGGATCTGGCGGAACGCGACGTCCAGGAAATCCTGGACGGGTTGACCCGCAAGCATCTGGTGATCGAAAAATCGGGCTTCGGCAGCCGCGTCCCGAAGTACCAGCATGTCTTCATGAACACCGAGTTCGGCCAGACGCGTTTCTCGCCGCTGGAAGTAGGCATCCTGTGCGAGCTGCTGCTGCGCGGCCCGCAGACCCCGGGGGAACTGCGCACCCGCGCCAGCCGGTTTTGCCAGATCGGCGACGTGCGCGAAGTCGAGGCAGCCCTCACCGCGCTCGCCGCCCGCGAGGACGGGCCATTCGTGGTCCGCTTGGCCCGCGTGCCGGGACGGCGGGATTCCTGCTGGGCGCAGCTGTTTACGGGACCCGTGACCGGCGCCGCGACCGCCGATGAAGCAGACGAATCCGTTGCCGAGCCCAGCAGCCCGGCAAGGGCGGATCGATTGAGCCGCCTGGAGGCCCTGGTGGAAGAATTGCGCGCCGATCTGGATCGGCTCAAGGCGCGCCTCGGCCCTTAGGCTTAATCCGGGGCTTAATCCGGGGCTTGGCTCGCCAGCGTTAGCTCGCGGCGCGGATCGCCGTTCTGGCGAAAGGCTGCGGCCGGCCGAGCTGGTAGCCCTGTACGAAATCCACGCCCATTTTCTTGGCGGCTTCCAGGGAGCCGGCATCCTCCACCTGCTCCGCGATCACCTTGAAATTCAGGGTGCGCGCCAGCTTGATCATGGCCGCGACCATAGCCTGATTGACCGAGTCGACGCCCAGATTGCGGATGAAGGAGCCGTCGATCTTCAGGTAGTCCAGACTGAGATGCTTGAGATTGCCGAACGAAGACAGGCCGCGCCCGAAATCGTCCAGGGCAAAATAGCATCCCATGCCATGCAGCACGCCGATGAAGCGCTGCGCATGATCGATATTGGTGATCACCGAATTTTCGGTGACCTCGAAACACAGCTGATGCGGCAGCACGCCGGTACGGTCCAGACAGTCCACCACGAATTCCAGGAACTGCGGGTCGCCCAACGTCTGGCCGGACAGGTTGATCGCCAGGCTGCGGTTCGGCGGGAGGCGCAGGCCGCCACGCCCCAGCGCGGTGAGCGCCGTCTGCACCACCCATCGATCGACCTCGGCCATGAGCCGATAGCGCTCGGCCGCGCGCAGGAACTCGACCGGCGAAATTCCCTCGGGTGAAATGTCGTCCTGCAACCGCAGGAGAATCTCCATGGCCGGCCCCGATCCGCCATTCTGTCCGGGAAGCACCGACACGATGGGCTGCACCAGCAGCTCGAAGCGGCTGTCCTTCAGAGCGGCCTGCAGGCGCTGCAGCCACTGGATTTCGCCGCGGTGCCGCGCGGCCGCCTCGTCGCGGGCGGAATAGATGTGCACGTGATTGCCCTGCTTCTTCGCCATATAGCAGGCCGAATCGGCGGCACTCATGATGTCTTCCAGGGCGCCGCTCTCATGGGAGATCTCCACCAGTCCCACGCTTACGCCGATGTTGAAGATCTTGTCCTTCCACACGAAGCGGTAGTCGGCGATCTTGCGTACGGCGTCGTCGGCGATCTGGCGCGCTTTCTCCAGCGGACAGCCGACCAGGAGCAGCCCGAACTCGTCGCCGCCGAGACGGCCGACGGTGTCGGAGTCGCGCACCGAATCCTTGATGAGCGTGGCGACCTCCCGAAGCATGTTGTCGCCGGCCATGTGTCCGCAGGTGTCGTTGACCGCCTTGAAGCGGTCGAGATCGAGGTAGCACAAGACGTGGTGGCCGGTGCTGGCGTGAGCCTGCTCCAGCGCGTCCTGCAGGCGGCGTTCGAACTCGCGCCGGTTGATCAGGCCGGTCAAGGCGTCGTGGCTGGCCTGGTACGACATCTGCTTCGTGAGACCGCGCAGCTCGCTGACGTCTCGGATCGAAACCACGGCGCCCACCATGTCGCCGCGATGATTGCGCAGCGGCGACGCGGACAGATCGATCGACTGCTCGGTGCTGCCGTCGCGGGTGATCATCAGGCCGCGGCGTCCCGCGCTCACGCGGGCTTTGGTAGCGAGGCACTGCTTGACGGGGTCGGCGAGGGGATTGCGGTCGCTTTCGTCCACCAGGCTGATGATTTCGCTCAGCAGACGGTCCATCGCCTGCGGCGCGGAGACGCCGATCAGCTGCTCGGCGGCCTGATTGAGGTAGTCGATGCGGCCGTTGATATCGGTGGTGAGAATGCCATCTCCCATCGAATCCAGCGTCTCCCAGGCCGTGGGACGGCCCCGGGTGACGAGCGGGGCGACCGAGGTCCGCGGACCCATCTCCACCAGCGTGAGCAGCAGGGCGGGAGCGTTCTGATAGTCGATGCGGGTACAGGACAGTTCGGCGCGCGCGGTCTGGTCCGGGATGGGGTGCAGTTCGACCTCCAGGCGTTCGCTGGCGGACTCGCCCGACAGAGTACGGCGCAAATGCTCGCGCACCAGGTCCTGGTAGTCGGAATGGACCACCTCCGCCAGCGGGCGGCCCAGCAGCTCGGTGGGCGTCGCCACCCCGACGAGAGCGGCGAACCGGTCGTTCGAGAACAGCACCACGTCGGAATGCACTGCCACGGCCTCGTGCAGGCCTTCCAGCAGGCGATCGAACATGCGCTCGCGCTGCTTGAGCTGCAGCTCCTGCAGCTTCAATTGTTCGAGGATGAGATTGGCGCTGGCCGCCATGGGTTCGGCCACCCCGGCCCCGGACATGCGCTGGCTGGAGCCGCCCACGCGGGCGATCTCTTCCAGCCGCTGGGCGGCCTGCAGCCACGCGGCCGCGCGCCGCTCGCGCCAGATCAATAGACCCGCAAGCGCGAGTACCGCGATGCCGAGAAAAACGCTCACAGTCCCTAGCATGATGCTGGGGCGCCCATAGTTGCTCCCTTCAATCCCCTAAGCTTTTATCCCCGAAGCAGCATTACTCAAAGGCGTAATGTTTTATTCATTTCCGCGTCAAAAGCATAGCCGGAACCCCGCGAGCCTTCCCGAATGATTGACCATAAGGAGTTCGCATAAAAAACATGGTTTGGAAACTTTTCCGACACTACACTACTACCGCAGTCGTCAAGGCCGCCGCCACCGCCCCCCATCGGCACTCGGGGGGCCGGCGCCACTCACCATAACTTGTCTGATGCAGGCAAACTTCGTACGCTTTGCATCGTTCAAAGTCCGCGCACGACCGCCCCCGAGATCGTCCAATGAATTCAAGTCCAGTGGAATCCGCTCGCCAACAGATGGTCGAACAGCAGGTTCGCGCTTGGGATGTGCTGGAACCGCGCGTTCTCGAGGTGCTGTCCCGAGTCAGGCGCGAGAACTTCGCACCCCCAGGTTATCGAAATCTGGCCTTTGCGGATACTGGCATTCCCCTGAGTCACGGTCAGCGAATGCTGGCGCCGAAAATCCAGGGCAGGATTCTCCAGGCGCTGGACGCGCAAGCCGGGGATTCGGTACTCGAGATCGGCACCGGCACCGGCTTCCTGACCGCCTGCCTCGGGCAGATGGCCGCGCGGGTCCGCAGCCTGGAGATCTTCGCCCCGTTGGCCGAGGCGGCCAAAGCCAATCTGCTCGATGCCGTGGTCAACAATGTCCAGGTGGAGATCGGCGACGGCACCTTGCTGGAAGAGGAGGGCGTGTACGATGCCGTGGCCGTGACCGGCTCGCTGCCCCTGTACGACGAGCGCTTCCAACGTGCCCTCAAAATCGGCGGCCGCCTGTTCGTTTTCGTCGGCCAGGCCCCGGTGATGGAAGCCTGGAAGGTGACCCGCCTGGGCGAGCGCGAATGGGCCAGGGAAACCCTGTTCGAGACCGTCGTCGAGCCGCTGGTCAACGCAAAGCGGCCCTCCCCCTTCGTATTTTGAGATCGAGCTTGAATCCGGCCGGGGCAGACGTCCGGCGCCGCAGAGGAGTCTACAGTGGCCATTCCTGAAATCACGCCAGCCCAATACCTGGCGCGCCGCGAGCAAGGCGAACAGCTGACCCTCCTCGACGTGCGCGAGGACTGGGAGCTGAAGATCGCCAGCGTGGCGGGTACGCTCGACATCCCCATGGGCCAAGTGGCCGAGCGGCTTGCGGAGATCGATCCATCCAAGGAAGTGGTCGTTCTGTGCCGTTCGGGACGGCGCAGCCTCGAGGTGGCGAAGTTCCTGGAGCAGCGCGGCTTGCGCGCCAGCAATCTTACCGGCGGCATTCTGGCCTGGGCCCGCGACATCGACCCCACCCTCGCCACTTACTGAGCCGGCGCCGAAGGAAAAACGAATGAGAACAAGGCGGCGCCCTGAGTTTCCTCTGCTTCCGAGGATTGGCCTGCCGGCCTTCGGCGCGATTCTCGCCTTTACCGTCCTCGCCGTGTCCCCGGCTGCCCGGAGCGCCGACCTGCTGGAGGTCTACCAGCGCGCGCTGCAAAACGATCCCTTGATCAGGGAAGCCGATGCCCGGCGGCTGGCCAGCCGCGAGGCAAAACCGCAGGCTCTGGCCGGTCTGCTGCCGCAGCTGAACGCCGCGGGCGGCTGGAGCACGGGCGAAACGCGCATCACGCAGCCCTTGTCGGGAATCCAGGCCACGACCGATCCGGGGCTCGTCGGCACTCCCTTCACCATCAAGGAAGACATCCGCTCGTCCCGGCAGTATCAGCTGCAGCTCACCCAGACGCTGTTTCGCTGGGACCGGTGGGCGAACCTGAAGCGGGCCGACGCGGTGGTAGCGCAGGCGGAAATCGATTACCGCGCGGCGGAACTGGACCTGCTGGTGCGGGTCGCGCAACGCTACTTCAACGTACTCAATGCACAGGACGTGGTCGAGGCCGCCGAGGCCACGGAGAATTCGGTGAGCCAGCAGCTGGAGCAGGCGGACAAGCGCTTCGAAGTCGGCCTCATCGCCATCACCGATGTCCAGGAAGCCCGCGCGGCGCGTGACCAGTCGACGGCGGATACCATCGCCGCCAAACGAACCCTGGCCACCAATTTCGAGCTGCTGCGCGAGCTGACGGGTGAATCCTTCGACGTGCTGGCGCGGCCGGGAGAAGATCTGCCGCTCAACACACCTTCGCCCGCGGAGGAGGAGCAATGGGTGCGGACGGCGCTGGAGCAGAACCTCAATCTGATATCCAGCCGCCTCGGCACCGACATCGCCCGGGAAGACGTACGCGTGGCCCGTGCCGGCCACCTGCCGACGATAGACCTGGTCGCAACCCGCAATGGCTTGAACAACGATGCGCGCGACGACATCACTTCGCCGGCCTTCGGCAACGGGGTGCTGCGCTCCCCGGCGGATATCGACCAGCGGGAGGACACCATCGGCGTGCAGGTCAACTTTCCGATCTATTCCGGCGGTGCCGTCGCCTCGCGCGTGCGCGAACAAGTGTATCTGCATCGCGCCGCCCGCGAACGGCTCGAACGCGTAGCGCGCGAGACCGAACGCTCCACCCGCGATTCGTACCTCGGGGTGCTGAGCGATATCTCGCGCGTCAAAGCCCTGCGCCAGTCGGTGGAATCCAACAAGACCGCTCTGGAAGCGAGTGAAGCGGGTTACGAGGTCGGCACGCGCACTGCGGTCGACGTTCTCGACGCGCGCCGCCGTCTCTTCGACGCGCAGAGCAACTACGCGCGGGCGCGCTACGACTACTTGATCACCATCATCCAGCTCAAACAAGCCGCCGGCTCGCTCACTCGCGCCGATCTAGCCGAAATAAACGGCTGGCTCAAATAAAATCCATTTCAAAGCTACTGCGCTCGGTATTTTAAGTTCCGGCGGTGCTCGGAATCCTCATTTACGAGGCGTAAACTGCGGTTCCTGCGCTCCGGCGGAACTTAACTCCCTTCGCTCGCTACGCTTTGAAAGGGATTTTAAGCACCAGGACGCGAATAGTGCAGCGTGCTTCTGGAATCAGCCTTTTTATTAGCTATTTATAAGAAGAGTAGCTTTTTTCTTCGACGATTCTCGAGCCGAGTTTGTCGTTGACGCGGCGCTTGACGGCGGCGCGTTCGTCGTTGGTGACATACACGGCACGGGCCAGTTCGATGAACCTAGCGTCGAATTTGCGGGCGCGCTCGCAGTCCCGGATCTCGTCTTCGATCACCCACAGCTTCTCGTTGATCTCCTTCAGCTGCCGGCGCTCGCCGGTGACCTCCGCCGTTCCGTACGGCGAGGTCTCCCAGGTCTTCTGCAGCAGCTGCAGTTCCAGCCGTACGTTCGCCAGCTTGGCGGCGTCCCGCATGCGCTCGGACTTGATTTCCAGAATGGTGATCTTGTCGAGCAGTTCACCGGGAGAAATGGGGACGGAGATGTCGGACACGGCTGGGTCTCGAGTGTGATGGCGCTCAGTATACTGAGAAGGGCCGCAAGACCTCTAGGAGCCTGGGAGCCTGTCTGACGAATGAGGCGCCTACGGCGAACGCCCCGGGCCGGCGTCCTGTTGCGATCCTTTAGCGCCGTGGTAACCCCGCAGGAACGCCTCCCATTGCGCGGCGCCGAATTCGGCCGCCGGATTCGTACTTTTGATTTTTTCCAGCGACCGGTGCAGCCGGGCAAGTACCCGCTGCTCCCAGGCGCCGCGCCTTCGGATGCGGCCGCGGTCGAAATCGAGCAGGTAGCAAGTCGCCTCCTCGCCGAGGAGGATATTGTTGGCATTGAGATCGGCATGCTGCACTCCGGCGGCATGAAAACGTGCGACGGTCTGCCCTGCCAACGCCCAGCTACTTTCGGTGAGATGACCTGCCTGCATCTCTTCGGCAAGGGTACGCGTTCCAGCGAGTCGTTCGGTGATGAGGTCGGCGGTGTAGAGCAGGCCTTGGCGACGGTAGCGGGCAGCGATGGGAAGGGGCACGGGCAGCGCGAGCTGGCGAAGCCTGCGGAGCAGCAACCATTCGCCGAAGCTGCGGGTGCGGGCCTCGCCCTGCCAGAGGTAGCGATCGGCGGAGAATCTCGCGGCGAACCCGCCGCGCCGGTAGTGACGCAGCGCCCACTGCACGTCGCCGCCGCTCGGGACGTCGCGGGCGCGAGGCTGCAGTTCAAATTCGCCCGGCCGGATGAAAGCCACGCCCCCGCGGCCGCCGGCGACGAACGACAGCGCCTGGCGATCCACCCAAAAGGAAGGAATGAACAGGGCATCTACCGGCTTACTGAGCCGCGCCGCATCGTATAGGATGCCGCCGGCTTCGATGGGTTGTATGCGAGGTTGCAAACTTTCCGGCATCGGCGCGAGGCCCTTGATTGAACTCTGGTGAACTCGGGTTTGAACGTTGTTCTATGGGGTGAGGTCTTGCATCAACGCATTGTCTCGTTCGGAATCCAACCAAAGACTCGTCCGATGACGTGCTAACGCAAGCCCTGACCCCGATTCCTCGGCGGCCTCAAGCGATACAATGTGTCATAGCAAGACCTGACCCTCTTAAGCGAGTTTAGCCGACCCTCCCCGCCATGTCCGATCTCTTCCCGGCGCCTCCTAAAGAAGTATGCATCCTGCGTCTCTCGGCCATCGGCGACGTGTGCCATGCATTGCCGGTGATCCGCACGCTGCAGCAGGCATGGCCGGAGACACGTTTCACCTGGATCATCGGGCGAGTGGAAGCCAAACTGCTGAGCGGCATCCCCGATATCGAATTCATCATCTTCGACAAGCGGCGGGGCCTGCAGGGAGCCCTCGGCGGTTATGGAAGCTTGCGGCGCGCGCTGGGGCATCGCCGCTTCGATCTGTTGCTGCACATGCAGGTCTCCGTGCGCGCCAGCCTGGCTTCGGCCTTGATTCCCGCGCGCGTCAAACTCGGATTCGATCGCGCGCGGGCGCGTGAGCTGCAGTGGCTGTTCACCACGCAGCGCATCCGCGCGGCCGCGCGCCAGCACGTGATGGACGGCCTGTTCGGCTTCGCGGCGAGCCTCGGTGTGCATGAACGACTGCTGCGCTGGGACATTCCGGTGTCGGCGGACGCGGCGGAGTACGCCCGGCAGGTGATTCCCGACGATACGTCCACATTGATCATCAGCCCCTGTGCGAGCCACGCCTTGCGTAACTGGCGTCCCGAATACTATGCGCAGGTCGCCGACTATGCGGCAGCGAGCTTTGGAATGGAGGTCCTGCTGTGCGGCGGCCGCAGCGAGCAGGAGCGCCGGATGGGCGCGGCGATTTCAGGCCACATGCGGGCGGGGCACCGGAACCTCATCGGCCGGGATACCCTGCCGCAGTTGTACGCCACGCTGCAGCGGGCCAGCCTGCTGCTTTCCCCCGACTCCGGGCCGGTGCACATGGCCACGGCGGCGGGCACGCCCGTCATCGGCCTGTACGCAGCCACCAACCCTTCCCGCAGCGGTCCTTATCTGAGTCGGCAGTGGTGCGTGGACAAGTACGATGCCGCCGCGCGCAAGTTCCTCGGCAAACCGGCCACGGAAATTCCCTGGACGACGAAGATCGAGCGCCCCGGCGTGATGGACCTCATCACGCCCGACGACGTCATCCGGAAAGTGTCGGCCTACATGCACACCGCGGCGCGGCGGCGGGCGGCGGCGCGCTGAGCCGGTATGTCCGCACTTCCTCTCACGTTACTGGTCATCACTCGCAACGAAGCGGCCAATATCGCTCGCT
>JADMIO011875020.1_pt1 | contig 46972 bp, 48 predicted proteins | sample 8958161 | NCBI WGS metagenome assembly JADMIO01 (sample SAMN16585339, study PRJNA669376) | soil metagenome | isolation source: Crop rotation soil | place: USA: Cullars Rotation, Alabama | collected 2011
CGCGACAACTTGTCCACGTGGAATTCTAAGCTTAGGATCCCAATGTGCTGGAAAGCGTGACTGTCGTACCAAATGAAGTCGCGCGGCAATACCCCTGCGGGCCGCTCCACTTCTTTCAGCTCCGTTTGCCAACAGGGTTCAAACTGAGTGTGGAAGGCCACCACCAGGAGGTGTCGGGCGGCTCCACCGGCTGGGGCAGGGCGGCGGAGGACAGCCGGATCACGCGGCGCCGGCTCTTGCGCACGAAATCGATCTCGGCCTTGTGCTTCTCCAGGAAGAGCTCGCGGAAGGAGCCGTCGCGCAGGATGCTGCGCAGGCCGGCCTCCAGCGCCTGGGCCAGCGGCTCGTTGCCGCGCCGCACCCAGTACCAGACCGGGTAGTCGTAGTAGAGCGTGTGGGTCGGCTCGATCGCCAGCTGGGGGGCTAACTCTGCATTCAAGCGCATCTCGGCAAAGACCTCGTTCGCCCCGCGGGAGAGCGCCTCGAAGCGGCCGGTGGCCAGCATCTGATAAAGCTTGCCGGCGCTGCTGACCAGCTCCAGCTGCATGCCGTTGCCCTGCATGATCGGCACATCCGCCCATTGCTGATGCGTGCCGTAGCGGACCTTGTGCAGGATCTCCTCGTCCGTCATGCGGCTGAAGCGGTCGAGGTCGTCGCGCCGCACCACCAGCACGCGCAGGCCGATCAGGCCCTTGAGCAGGTCGATGCGGATCGGCCGCAGATGGGCCATGCGCTGCGCGGTGATGCCGAAGGCGCCGATGTCGGCCTGGCCGTCCTGCAGCAGCAGCTCGGTGCGGCCCTGGGTGACGGCCTCGGCGCCGGCTTCCTCGATGCGCATGGAGCGCCACGGTTCGGGGCTGGAGGCCAGGGCCAGGCGCAGCACATCCCAGCGGAAGTCCACCGCCGAGCCGCTGGGGAAGACGCGCAGCGCAATCGAGCTCGGCGTGCTGGCGTAGACGGCAGACGCTGCCGGCGCAAGTGCCAGCCCGCCCAGCAGATCGCGGCGCCGGAGCATGCCTGCTCCGCCGCGCGCGCGAGCTTCGCGGGTCTCCCGTTCGGTCATGGCTGCGCCGCCACGCCTGCCGTGGCGGATGTGTTTGCGCAGATTCTGCTCCGACGCGGGCGCGCCGGGGCCGACTTTTCTTCAGCGCGTCAAGCCGAGAGGGCCTGCATGGTCCGGAACAGATCCGCCTTGCCTTCGAAGCCGATGCCGGGCAGATCGGGCAGGGTGACGAAGCCGTTTTCGACCTTCACGCCGTCGGGGAAACCGCCGAAGGGCTGGAACAGGTCCGGGTAGCTTTCGTTGCCGCCCAGGCCCAAGCCGGCCGCGATGTTCAGCGACATCTGGTGGCCGCCATGCGGGATGCAGCGGCTGGCGGACCAGCCGTGTTCCTTGAGCATCTCGAGCGTGCGCAAATACTCCACCAGGCCGTAGCTCAGCGCGCAGTCGAACTGCAGCCAGTCGCGGTCCGGGCGCATGCCGCCGTAGCGGATCAGGTTGCGCGCGTCCTGCATGGAAAAGAGGTTCTCGCCCGTGGCCATCGGGTTCTTGTAGTAGTTGCGCAGAGTCGCCTGCAGCTCGAAGTCCAGCGGGTCGCCGGCTTCTTCAAACCAGAAGAGGTCGTACCGCGAGAGCGCCTTGGCGTAGGCAATCGCCGTGTCCAGGTCGAAGCGGCCGTTGGCGTCCACGCACAGCTTCTGGCCGTCCTGCAGCACGCTGAGGATCGAATCGATGCGGCGCAGGTCTTCGTCCAGCGAGGCGCCGCCGATCTTCTTCTTCACCACCGTGTAGCCGCGGTCGATGTAGCTGCGCATCTCGTCCTTGAGCTTGCCGTGGTCCTGACCGGGGTAGTAGTAGCCGCCAGCCGCGTAGACGAAGACCTTGCGATTGGGCACGCCGGTGCCGTAGCGCTCGGCCAGCAGCTGGAACAACGGCTTGCCTTCGATCTTGGCCACGGCGTCCCACACGGCCATGTCGATAGTGCCGATGGCCACCGAGCGCTCACCGTGGCCGCCGGGCTTTTCGTTGGTGAACATCGCGTCCCAGACCTTGTGCGGGTCGATGTTGCGGCCGGTGCCGTCGAGCAGCGAGTCGGGTGCGGCTTCCAGGATGCGCGGGATGAAGCGCTCGCGCATCAGCTTGCCCTGGCCGTAGCGGCCGTTGGAGTTGAAGCCGTAGCCGACCACCGGCTTGCCGTCGCGGATCACATCGGTGATGACCGCAACGAGGCTCAGGGTCATCTTGCTAAAGTCGATGTAGGCATTGCGGATGGGCGAACTGATCGGCAGGGTCTGCTCGCGGATGTCGACGATCTTCATGGGCGGTCTCCGGGGGAAAAGCTGATGGACGCCATGATCGGCAAGCGCGCCCCATCCGGCCAATGCCTGATTTCTTGCCTTTGATGCCTTGAAAGCACCGCCCTTTTCGCGCTTCCTGCATGTCGATGAACCTCACCTGGCTGGACGACTTCCTCGCGCTGGCGGCCACCGGCAACTTTTCGCGCGCGGCCGAGGAGCGCCACATGACCCAGCCCGCCTTCAGCCGCCGCATCCGCGCGCTGGAGGAGTGGATCGGCACCGATCTGTTCGACCGCAGCAGCCAGCCGGCGCGGCTCACCGTTGCCGGCGAATGGTTCCGCGGCACGGCCGAGGAGCTGCTCGCCCGCGTCGCCCGCGTGCCTGGCGAGGCGCGCGCGGTGGCCGATGCGCAATCGGCCACGCTGCGTTTCGCGGCCACGCATGCGCTGTCCTTCACCTTCCTGCCCGACTGGCTGCGCGGCCTGGAAGAGCGCCTCGAGATCGGACCGGTCAGTCTTGTCTCCGACGTGCTCGAACGCTGCGAGGCGATGCTGCAGAAGGGCCAGGTGCAGTTCCTGCTCAGCCACGCACCGGAGCCGCAGCCGAGGCCCTCTGCAAGCGGCCTGGAAGCGCTCGGCTTCCCCTGGCTGGACGTGGGCAGCGATGCGCTGATCCCCGTCTCGGCACCCGACGCGCAAGGGCACCCTCGCCACGCGCTGCACGAAGCGACGGCCGGTGCGCCGCTGCAGATCCTCGGCTACAGCCCGGAGTCCGGCATGGGGCGCATCCTGCGCGAGATCCACGGCGCGGCACTGGACCGCTTGCCTGCGCAGTTCGTGATCCGGGCCCATCTGGCCTCGGCGCTTCGCACGATGGCGCTGAACGGCCGCGGCCTGGCGTGGCTGCCGCGCAGCCTGATCACCGATGACATCGCCTCGGGGCGGCTCGTCGAGGCCGCGGCTGCCGAATGGCAGATCGAGATGCGGATCCGCCTGTATCGCGGCAAGGCGCCGGTGGATCCGGCGGGCGTAGCGTTCTGGACTGCGGTGCGCGCGGTCAGCCGCGTTTCATGACCCGGGACACCTTGCCGTTCTTGACGTGGACGACGGTGGTCCGCAGCCCCAGGGCCGTCTGCTCGGGGAATTCGACCACGGCCACATCTGCGGCGGGCTCGGGCAGTTTGGCGCCCACATGCTTGGCAAGATCGGCGATCAAGGTGTCGGGCTTGGCGGCACGGGCCATCTTCGGCTTGCCCGCAGCAAGGGCCACTGGCGGCGCCGGGGCAATCACCCGGCCCAAGGGCCGCAGATGCTCGGGCACGGCTTCCCGGGCAATGCGCAAGATGTCGGAGTTGCTCTTCGTCACCATGATTCCTCCGATTACAAGGTGGCCTCGGCGTGACCATAGCACTGTGCCTGAAGCACGGTCTTCAACACGTACTTCTGTTCACTGGGGCTCTGGCTCAGCGCCTGCTTGAGGTACTCCGCCTTGGCCAGGCGCAGCGCTTCTGCGGCGGGCTTGCCCTTGCCCAGCTGCGTCCAGACCAAGGCCATCAAGGCCGGGCCGAAGGCGTTGTAGTTGCCTGCCGTGGCGATCCAGTTCGAGCGGGTTGCGCCGAACACGACCTTGGCGCCGTGCGAAAGGCAGGCGAGCGCAACCTGGTTCTTGTAAGTCCTCTCGCCCTTGGTGGCCGGCGCGATGTCCAGCATGGCCGAATAGCAGGAACTGAAGGACACCACCGCGCCGCGCAGGTCGCACAGGTCGAACAGCTGCGCGGACAGCGCGCGCACCCAGTCGGCGTTGGCTGCGGCGCTGTGGCCCCAGAGCGAGTCCCAGTCCGGATCGAAGTTGGCGCCGTGCAGAAGGATATGAAAGCGCCCCTTGCCGGAAATCTTTGCCGTCAGGCCGGCGTCGGCGACCTGGGCCGGTGGTGAAAGCCGGGGCTTGCCTTTCGCGCCGGGGATGGCGCCGTGCACGAAGTTCGCGGCGCCGTTGAATTCGTCGGCCGCCTCTTCGAACGACCCTGCCGGCGTCGCCGTCTTGGGGGCCGCCACCTGATGCGCCAGCACGGCGAGAAAGGTGGCCGCATCCGCCGTTGCGTCGTCCGGAATGCGTGAGATGGCCCGCGAAGGCGCGTACTCCTCGACGGCCTTGCCCGGCGCGGCGCCATAGGGCGAATCCGTCGGGACGTCCTTGTCGTCGTCGTGCGACTCGCGGTAGGTCGGGTTGGGGCGCATGAAGGGCGGAATCATGTCGTAGCCGCCGATCAGGCAGGCCGGGCCGGCAGGCAGCTTTGCGATCTGCGCGCGGATGCCGTCCGGCGACTGCCCCGTCACGTCGATGAGTTCACCGAGCCGGCCGACGGCCTTGAGGACTTTCTCGGCGGACGAACCGTATTTGGCCCGTACACGAGTCGTCGAGCAGATGACGAACATGGACCCCTCCGTTGCGAAGTCGGCGGCCGCGGCCGCCTTGCAGGACGCCCGGAGTATGACCAGCACGGACCGCGGCGAAGCAGCGCGGATCAGCAAGTTTGAGGACGGCGCCTGCGATTCAGCGATTGAAGCCGAGCACCATGAAATCCACAAAGGCCCGCACCCGCGCCGCCAGCTGGTGGCGCTGCGGGTAGACGGCGTAGATGTCGGCATCCGGCGTGGAGAACTGCGGCAGCACCTGCACCAGCCGGCCGTTCTTCAGGTAGCGGTCGATGTCCCACTCGGCGCGCATCAGGATGCCGTGGCCGTCCAGCGCCCAGTTGACGGCGATCTCGCCGTCGTTGGTGGTCAGCGTGCCGCGCGTCTTGACGGCCTGCGTGCTGGCGTTGCGCCCCTTGCCGCTGGAGAGCCGCCACAGCCCGTAGGCCTCCTCGCCCTGGCGGATGCCGATGCAGTTGTGCCGGGCCAGGTCGGCCGGCGCCTTGGGCGTGCCATGGCGCGCCAGGTAGGCCGGCGCGGCGCACAGCAGCCGCCGGTTGGGGGCGATGTGGCGGGCGATCACGCGGCCGTCGGGCGGGGCGCCGAAGCGGATGCAGACGTCGAAGGAGTCCTCCGTCAGCGGCGGCGGATTGACCGAGAGCTGCAGCTGCACCTCGACCTGCGGATGCTTGCGCACGAAGCGCGAGATCAGCGGCGCCACGTGGCTGCGCCCGAAGCCTAACGTTGCATTCACGCGCAGCAAGCCGGTGGGCATGGCCTTGGAGACGCCCAGCAGCTGCTCCATGTCGTGGATGTCGCCGAGGATGCGCCGCGCGTGCTCCAGGTACAGCTCGCCCTCGGGCGTGAGGCTCATGCGGCGGGTGGTGCGGTTGACGAGCGAGACGCCCACACGCGCTTCCATCAGCGCCAGCCGCTTGCTCACCGCCGGCGTGGTGATGCCCAGCTCGCGGGCGGCGGCGCTCAGGGAGCCCGCACCGGCCAGCGTGCTGAAGAAGCCCAGGTCCGCGGGCTGGATGGCGGCGGCAGTCTGCTGCATTGGATTGTTAGCTTTGGGTTAACAGTGGATTCACTTTAGCGGTGATCTGCAAAGGCGGCTACGCCCAAGAATCTGGCCAGGAACGCAATAGACGGAGACATGCATCCATGAAGACCTACCGCATCGCCACCATCCCCGGAGACGGCATCGGCAAGGAAGTGATTCCCGCCGGCCAGCAGGTGCTGGAAGTGCTGGCCTCGACCAGCAGCAGCTTCCGCTTCGAGTTCGAGGCCTTCGGCTGGGGCGGCGACTGGTACCGCGAGCACGGCGAGATGATGCCGGCCGACGGCCTTGACGCGCTGCGTGGCAAGGACGCGATCCTGTTCGGCTCGGCCGGCGATCCCGACATCCCCGACCACATCACGCTGTGGGGCCTGCGCCTGAAGATCTGCCAGGGCTTTGACCAGTACGCCAACGTGCGGCCCACGCGCATCCTGCCGGGCATCGATGCCCCACTCAAGCGCTGCGGGCCCGAGGACCTGAACTGGGTCATCGTGCGCGAGAACTCGGAAGGCGAGTACGCCGGCGTCGGCGGCCGCGTGCACCAGGGCCATCCGCTGGAGGCGGCCACCGATGTCTCGATGATGACCCGCGCCGGTGTGGAACGCATCATGCGCTTCGCCTTCAAGCTGGCGCAGTCGAGGCCGCGCAAGCTGCTGACCGTCGTCACCAAGAGCAACGCGCAGCGCCACGCCATGGTGATGTGGGACGAGATCGCCGCGCAGGTGGCCAAGGACTTCCCCGACGTCAGCTGGGGCAAGGAGCTGGTCGACGCCGCCACCGCGCGCATGGTCAACAAGCCGGCGTCGCTGGACACCATCGTCGCCACCAACCTGCACGCCGACATCCTGAGCGATCTGGCCGCCGCGCTGGCCGGCAGCCTGGGCATCGCACCCACCGGCAACATCGACCCGGAGCGCCGCTACCCCTCGATGTTCGAGCCCATCCACGGCTCGGCCTTCGACATCATGGGCAAGGGCCTGGCCAATCCGGTCGGCACCTTCTGGTCGGCCGTGATGCTGCTGGAGCACCTGGGCGAGATGGACGCCGCGGCGCGCCTGATGGCGGCCGTGGAAGCCGTGACCGCCAACCCGGCGCTGCACACGGGCGATCTCGGCGGCAAGGCCACCACGGCGGAAGTGACGGCGGCGGTCTGCAAGCAGCTGGCCGCCGGCGGCGAGCGCAGGGCGGCCTGATCGGACCGCGAAGATGAACACCGTCGCGGCCCGCCAGCTGCTGCGGGACATGTTCGACGCGGCCATCGCGGCCGCGCAGCCGGCGCTGTGCGTGCCGCGCTTTCTTCCTGCGCCGCCCAAGGGCCGGCTCGTCGTGATCGGCGCGGGCAAGGCTTCAGCCGCCATGGCCAAGGCGGTGGAAGATCATTGGGCCGGGCCGCTCTCGGGCCTCGTGGTCACCCGCTACGGCTATGCCCAGCCCTGCGAGCGCATCGAGATCATCGAGGCCGCGCACCCTGTGCCCGATGCGGCGGGACTGGCCGCCGCGCACCGCATGCTGGCCGAAGTCCGCGGCCTGGGCGCTGACGACCTCGTGCTGTGCCTGATCTCCGGTGGCGGCTCGGCACTGCTGCCGCTGCCGCTGCCGGGCCTGACGCTGCTGGACAAGCAGGCCGTCAACCGCGCGCTGCTGGCCAGCGGCGCCAGCATCAGCGAGATGAACTGCGTGCGGCGGCATCTCTCGGCCATCAAGGGCGGGCAGCTGGCCGCCGCCTGCCATCCGGCGCGCGTGGTCAACCTGCTGTTGTCCGACGTGCCGGGCGACGATCCCGTGGACATCGCCTCCGGCCCCACGGTGGCCGACCCGAGCACCTGCGCCGATGCGCTGGAGATCCTGCGCCGCTACGCCATCGACGTGCCGCCGGCCGCGCTGGCGCTGCTGAAGTCGGGTGCGGGCGAAACGCTCAAGCCCGGAGATCCGCGCCTGCCCCGTATCGAGACGCACCTCGTCGCCACGCCGCAGATGGCATTGGAAGCCGCGGCGCGCGTGGCGCATGCCGCCGGCATAACGCCTTATGTGCTCGGTGATGCGATCGAGGGCGAAGCGCGCGAAGTGGCCAGGACCCTGGCCGGCATCGCGCTGCAGGTGGCCGGTCGAGACCAGCCGTTTGCCAAGCCCTGCGTGCTGCTCTCGGGCGGCGAAACGACCGTCACCGTGCGCGGCCGGGGTCGGGGAGGGCGCAATGTCGAGTTCCTGCTTTCGCTGGCGCTGGCCTTGCGGGGCCAGCCCGGCATCCACGCGCTGGCCGGCGACACCGACGGCGTGGACGGCCAGGAGGAGATCGCCGGCGCCTTCATCGCGCCAGACACCCTGGCGCGCGCACGTGCCCTGGGGCTCAAGCCCCGCGAGCGGCTCGACGACAACGACGGCCACGGCTTCTTCGATGCCCTGGGCGATTCGATCGTGACCGGCCCGACGCTGACCAATGTGAACGACTTCCGCGCCCTGCTGATCACGGACTAGACAACAAGCATCATCACAACAGGAGACGACAGACATGATCGACAAGAACAAGCCTTCGGCCACGCGACGCTGCCTCATCGGCGCCGCGGCAGGCGCCCTGGTCCTGGCCAGCAGCGCCGCCTTCGCCCAGCCCTGGCCGAGCAAGACCATCACCCTCGTCGTGCCCTTCCCGCCGGGCGGCACGACCGACGTGCTGGCGCGCACGCTGGCCGACAAGCTGACCGCCGCGCTGGGCCAGACCGTGATCGTGGAAAGCCGCCCCGGCGCGGGCGCCACGCTGGGCGCGGCCTATGTGGCCAAGTCGCAGCCGGACGGCTACACGCTGCTCGTCGGCGCCGTGCACCACACCATCGCCACCAGCGTCTACAAGAAGCTGCCCTACGACTTCCAGAAGGACTTCGCGCCGATCACGACGATTGCGCTGGTGCCCAACGTGCTGACGGTCAACGTCTCCACGCCGGTCAAGAACGTGGCGGAGCTCGTGGCCATGGCCAAGAGCCAGCCGGGCAAGCTGACGTACGGCTCGAACGGCAACGGCACGGCCCAGCACCTGATCGGCACGCAGTTCCAGAACGTGTCCGGCACCGAGATCGTCCACATCCCCTACAAGGGCAGCGGCCCGCTGGCCACCGATCTGCTGGGCGGCCAGATCACGATGTCCTTCGACACCGTCACGCCCGTGCTGCCGCACATCAAGGCCGGCAAGCTGCGGCCGCTGGCGGTGACGACGATCAAGCGCTCCTCCGCGCTGCCCGATGTGCCCACGCTCGACGAAGCCGGCCTCAAGGGCTTCAACCTCGGCACCTGGTTCGGCGTGCTGGCGCCCGCGGCCACGCCCAAGGAGATCGTGGCCAAGCTCAATGCTGAGATGGTCAAGGTGATCCAGTCGCCGGACTTCAGGAAGCGCATGGAAGAGATCGGCGCCGAGCCGGTCGGCGACACGGCCGATCACATGGCTCAGCAGATCAAGGCCGAGACCGAGAAGTTCGCCAGGCTGGTCAAGGAAGCCAAGGTCACGATCGACTGATCGAGCCTCAGCGGCGGCGAGCGCGTTCCGGCTGCCACCACAGCTCGGCGCGCTGCAGCGGCGTCTCCGGCGGCAGCAGCGGGTTGTCCAGGTTGATGATGCGGCGCTCAGCGATGCCGAGCCTGTCCAGGTGCGGCTGGAAATGCTGGCGGAACAGCCGCTGCAGCGTGCCGTCCTGCACCAGCGAATCGAGAGCGCGGGTCAGGGGTGCCACCAGGTCCGCATGCGGCTGGCCGAGAAACGCGTAGCTGGCCGCCGGGTAGCGCAGCACGAAGTTCGGCGCCACCATCAGGTCCTTGGCGTCGAAGTTCTGCAGCTCGTCCAGCGCCTCCAGCACCGAGCGCGGAAAGTAGTCGATGCGGCCCGCATGCAGCATCTCGAACAGGCCGCGGCCGTCAACGACCGTGTCCACGCGAAAGCCGTTGGCGCGCAGGATCTCCACGTCCGGCCAATGCAGGCCCTGGCCGGCGCGGCGGCTGGCCAGCTCTTCGCGGCTCGGGGTTTTCTGCCAGCGCTGCAGGTCGGCCTTGCGGATCAGCGCCACGCGCCAGCCCAGCAGGCCGCGATCCAGCGGAATGCGCAGCGGGTGCAGCTGCCGCTCGCGGTCGCGGCTGGTCATGGTCCACATCACGTCGAGCGGCGAATTGCCGCGGTTGAGCTCCAGCTCCATGCGGCCTTGCGACATCGGATCGAAGGGCTCGGCCTTCAAGCGGTGCGGCAGGCCGGCGCGCTGCAAGGCCAGGCCGAGCAGGCTGACGGCATAGGCGTTGAACAGGTCGGCGCCGGCGGACTCCATGTAGCGGAGCACGGGCGCACCCGTCGCTGAAGAGGCGTTGCCGCAGCCGAGGGCTGCGAGCGAGGCGATCAGGCACTGTCGGCGACCCAGCATGCGTCAGTTTTCGGCGTTAGCTTTCGGAGACGCGGCCCACACCGAACGCAGCGGTGCGCGCAGCGCGGGATGGAAATGCTCGGGCTGCAGGCCGCGCAGCTGCGTCGGCAGCCAGGGGTTGGGCAGGGCGATCAGCCGCTTGGGCAGCGCACGCTGGCCGCTCAGGATCGGGCCGATGCCGGGTGCGCGCGCGAGCAGCGCGGCCAGCGATCCATCGGCATGCGCCGCCCGCAGGCCGCGGCTCAGCGCCGACTGCAGCGCCGTGTTGCCGCGGGTGACGAAGAAGACCCGCGGGTAGGGATAGAAGAGGCCCAGCGTGGGCTCGATCTGCACATCGGGGGCCGCTTCGCGGTCACGCTCCAGGATGCTGTGCGCTTCGTCGGCACCCAGCGGGATCAGGTCGAAGCGGCCACCCTGCAGCATGCGCATGAGCTTGGAGAAATCACCTTCCTCCACGCGCAGGCCGGCGCTGCGCAGGATGCGGCTGTCCGTCCAGTCGAGGCCTTGGCCGAAGACAAAGGGCCAGAGCTGCTCGACGCGCCGCACGTTCTTCAGGCGCTCCAGGATTTCGGCCCGGCCGAGCAGCATGCGGCAGCCGCCGATGCCGAAATCAATCGGGATGGGCACGAGATCCACGCGCTCGGCCAGCGTGCCGGCGCTGCCGTTGTCGATCACGTCCACCTGGCCGGCTTCCAGCTGTGGCCACGCGGCCTTGCTGGAGATGAGCTGCTCGCCCAGGCGCAGCTCATGCGGCTGGCCCGAGCGCTGCAGCGCGAGCTCCAGCACCTGGTAGCCGAAGGCATGTCCGGGGCGTTCCAGCAGGCGCGGGTAGGTGACGCGCAGCGGTGCCTCGGTTGCGGCCATGGCTGCGCCGGTGATGGGCGCCAGCGCAGCACTCAGAACGACCTGGCGACGAAGGAAGGAGTGCATGCGGATGGTTATATCAGCCTAACGGTTAAAATGAGCGCCTCTCTTGGGGAGTAGCCGGCTTCCAGCGGCTCGGAACGAGCATGATTGGAAGCGCCCGCGTCAACATGCTCGAGCCCTCACGGCTCGTGGCGCAGGCAATCCGCATCCAGCGGGTAGGCGAGACCAACGATGTGCCAGCACGACAAACTTGAAGGTCGGGCGGTGTTGGCGCGTCGTTGTGACTCCGCCCGACCTCGCACTCTCGAACACCATGAATTTCATCTCCACCGCCGCACTCGCCCTGGCGATGTCGACCGACGCCTTTGCCGCCGCGATCGGCAAGGGCACGGCCCTGCACAAGCCGCGCTGGTCCGAGGCGCTGCGCACCGGCGCCATCTTCGGCGTCATCGAGGCGCTGACCCCGCTCCTCGGCTGGGCCCTGGGCCTGGCGGCCGTCGGCTTCGTCAAGGCCTGGGACCACTGGATCGCCTTCACGCTGCTGGGCGCCCTGGGCCTTCACATGATCTGGAACGGGCTCAAGGCCGACGACGAAGAGGAAGAGGCCGTGGGCGCATCGCAAAAGCCCACGCGCCACGCCTTCATCGGCCTGGCTCTGACGGGCCTGGCGACCAGCATCGACGCCATGGCCGTCGGCGTGGGCCTGGCCTTCGTGGACGTGAACATCGTCGCCGTGGCGGCCTGCATCGGCCTGGCCACCTTCACCATGGTCACGCTGGGCGTGATGCTGGGTCGCGCGCTGGGCGCCGTGGTGGGCAAGCGCGCCGAGATCCTCGGCGGCGTGGTGCTGATCGCGGTGGGCGCGGCCATCCTGCATGAGCACTTGATCGCGGGGACCTGATGCCGCGGTCGGCGCTGATTCAGGCGCCGCTCACTTCGCGCTCCTGATCGTGTTGGAAGCCGCCACGCATTCCTCCTGATCCGCCTCCGCGCCCAGCGGCGCGAAGGGGTTCTGCAACTCCAGCACGGCACGCTTCTTCAGCTCCGCGGCCTGGATCGCAGACTGGTTGAACTGCCGGAACAGGCGCTCGAAGGAGCCGTCCTTCTGGGCGCGGCGCAGGCCGGTCTCCAGGTGCTGGGCCAGCCAGGCGTTGCTGCGGGCCACGTAGAAGTAGGAGCACATCGGGTAGTGCAGGGCCAGGCTGGGCTCGATCTGCAGGCCCAGGCTCGCGTGGGTCGCGGCTTCGGCGCGGATCTCGGCAATGCCGCGCGGCAGGTAGTCGAAGCGACTGGCGGCCAGCATGTTGAAGAGGTCCTGATAGCGCATCGCCTTCACCACGGCCAGGCCGTTGATGCCGAGGATGTCCGTGTCCAGCCACTCGGCCACCTGGCCGGCGCGGCGGCCGCCCAGTTGCTGCACCGTGCGGATGCCGGCGAAAGCCTGTTCGTCTGCCGACCTCACCAGGAACAGCCGCCAGCCCAGCAGGCCCTTGTCCAGCGGCACGCGCACGCGCAGGAACTCCTGGTCGAGCTGCCGCGTGGCCGGCGCCCACATGACGTCCACGCCATCGCGCTGCGCCAGCCGGGTGAAGGCGCGGGCGATGCCGCTGGCGTGGGGCGTGGGCTGGGGAAAGAGCTTCTCGTCGGACTTGCCGAGCGCCAGCTTGAGCAGGCTGGCGTAGTAGCTGCCGCGCTGGTCGGTGGCGCCCTCGCCGGTCGGATAGAGCACGAGCTCGGGGGGCGGATTGCTGGAGGAGGACGCAGCCGGCTTCGCTGCAAAAGCCGGGGGCGTTCCTGCGAAAGCCGCATCCGGCTTCAGCAGGAACGCCCCTGCGACGATGAGGACGACAGATGAGCGGGCCATGACAAGGCCCAAGCCGCGCAAGGCATGCGTTTGCAGCATCCGCCGTCCTCGTTCCCTGAGTGGGCACGTTTGTACTGGAAAGCGGCGCTTTCGACACCTGTCAAACATCGCGGGTTGACAGGGCCGCATCGTCAGCGCGAAGTGGGGGTTTGCGGCTGCGGCGGCAGGGCGCCCGGCACATGCTTGGCCTCGCTCCAGCCGAGCGCCTTGCGGGCTTCCTCGGCCACCGGCAGCGGCTGCAGGCCTTCGGGCACACGGGCCAGTTCGAAGCGGCGCAGCTCGGGGCTGCGCAGGATCGCGCCCTGCACGGCCAGCTCGGCGCGGCCCTGGGCCTCGGCGCCGGGCACGGCCTTGCGGAAGTCTTCGAGCGTGGCGAACGTGGTCTGGCAGTTCTCGCCCGCCACCGGCGCCCAGCTGATCAGCGGCTGAGCGGCCTTGCCGCCCGCGGCGCGCAGATAGACATTGCCGTCCACGCGGCTCGACATCGCCTGCGTGACCTTGCCGCAGGTGACCGGTGCCTGCTCGAAGCGCAGCAGCGGCCCTTGCGCATTCGGCCCTTGTGCGCTGGCATCGCCGACCAGCAGATTGCCCTCGAAGACATGGCCGACGCGCTCGTTCACGTCCGGGCCGGTCTGCGGATGCCAGCCGAAGTGGTCACCCTGGGCGCTGCGCTCATTGCGCTCGAACACCGCCGGCGAGTTGACGAAGGTGTTGTTGTAGACCCGGGCCTTGGAGCTGTTGAGCACGCGCACGCCTTGCCAGTTGTTCACGAAGACGTTACCAGCGACGACCACGCCCTTGGAGATCTCGAAGAACAATCCGGCCTGCGTGCCTTCCACATGGTTGTTGATGAACTGGCCCTCGACATTGCCCACGTCGTACCAGACGCCGTTGGAGTCCGGGTGCTCGATGATGAGGTTGTCGCGCACGATGACGCGGTGCGACTGGTTGAAGATCTTCACCGCCGCCGGGTAGTAGCCGGTCAGGTGCTCGGTGTTGTTGCGGCGGACGATGTTGCGCTCCAGGAGCACATCGTTCGAGCCGATCACGTAGATGCCTTCGGTGCCGGTGTCGCTGATCAGCGAGTTGCGGATCACGAGCTTGTCGCCGCGGAAGTAGCCGGCCACGCGTGAGCACTGCGTGATCGTCACGTTCTCCAGCAGCGTGCCCACGACCTCCTTGCCGTGCTCGGATTCGGGCGAGGGGCCGACCGGATCGTCCGTCGGCTCTTCAGAGACGAGCGTGGACGGCTTCTTGCCCTCGATGTCGATGGCGCGGTAGGCGTACTGCGTGAAGGTCAGGCCGCGCAGCACCGGGCCCTTGCGGTCCGAGGCCTTGCCGTTCACCGGCCGCGAGGGGCGGTGCAGGGCGATGTCGTGCGCGGTGATCTCCACCGTGCGGCCGGCGGGATTCACGCCGATGTAGACATAGCCCTTGGCGTAGTCCACGTAGAAGCTCTTGGGGCCGAGCTCGCCTTCCCAGCCGGCGGAATGCAGCCGCTCGCCGTCGATGAAGACCATGTCGTTGTTGAAGCGGTGCAGCGGCGTGAGCATGCCCTCGCGCTCCTTGCGCCACCAGCCCAGCGGCTGTGCGGGGAAGAGCGTCGTCCAGCGCGTGCGCCACACGCCGTGGCCGAGGCCCTCCCACTCGCTCGCCAGGCGCGTGCCCTTGAGCACCGGCGCCTCGTCCAGATACGGCTGGATGGTGACGCCCTGGTTCAGCTCCAGTCCGCCGGTGCGGTAGGTGCCGCCGCGCATCACGATGGCATCGCCGGTCGTCACGCGGGCGATGGCGGATTCGATGGAGGTGGGCTGCTCGATCGACGCGCCCGACGCATCGGCCTTGCCCTCCGGCGAGACGAAGAACACGTGCGGCGCCTTGGGCACCGCATAGCGTTGCGCCACCGGGCCGTAGGGGCCTCCGGAAGGCTGGGCGAGGGCGGCGCCGCTGCCGAGCAGGGCCGTGCTGCAGAACAGCGCGGCCAGGACGGCGAGGGGCGGACGAAGGCGGGTTGCGAGGGTGCGGTGCATGGGGTCTCCGGTTCTTGTGCTCCAAAGTTTACGGTAGCGCTACCAATTCACGAAAGTGCACGCTGCAGCGAATGTCTGGAATACGACATTTCACAGATCCGCAGTAACAATTCTTCATTCCGCCTGAATTGGCCGTTAGCCCCCGAACGAGGATTCACATGAACTTGAACAACATGCGCGTCGGCAGCCGTCTGGCCGCCGGTTTCGCGCTGATCCTGGCTTTGCTTGCCCTGATGCTCGTGATCAGCGTGCTGCGGCTCAACAGCACTTCGACGGCGATGCAGAACATGATGGCCTCGCCCCTGGCGAAGGAGCGGCTGATCGAGGAGCAGCTGCGCAATGTGGCCGTGGGCGTGGTGCGCGGCAAGGCCATCGCCAAGAATGCCGACGGCGGGCTGGAGGCGCTGTTCCGCGACGAGGCCAAGGCCTCGACCGTGCGCGGCACGGAAATCCTCAAGGCGCTGTCCGAGATGCCCGCGGACGAACGCGAGAAGCCGTTGATGGAGAAGTTCAACTCCTCGCGCAATGCCTACCTCAGCGCCCGTGACCGCATGATGGCGGCCAAGCGCGGCGGCAATGCGGACGAGGCCAACAAGATCTACGACAGCGAGTTCAGCGTGGTGGCCCCGGCCTATGTGGCCTCGCTGCAGGACGTGCTGGAATTCCAGCGCAAGGTCATCGACGACATGAACAAGCAGATCGCCGCGGACACCGCGCGTGGCGAAGTACAGCTCGTGATCCTGGGCGTGATCGCCATGGTGCTGGGCGTGGTTGGCGCCGTGCTGCTGACCCGCTCGATCACGCGTCCGATGGCGCAGGCCGTGAAGATCGTCGATGCCGTGGCGCAGGGCGACCTGACGCAGCAGCTCGACGCACAGGGCAGCGACGAGATCTCGCAGCTGGTGCGTTCGCTGGGCCGCATGAGCGAAGGCCTGATGCGGCTGGTGCGCCAGGTGCGCGAATCCTCGGAAAGCATCCAGATCGCCAGCGACGAGATGGCCACCGGCAATCTCGACCTGAGCGCGCGCACCGAGCAGCAGGCCAGCGCACTCGAAGAGACCGCATCCTCGATGGAGCAGCTGGGCTCGGCCGTGCGCCAGAACGCCGACAGCGCGCAGCAGGCCAACCAGCTCGCGCTCAGTGCCTCCGACGTGGCGGCGCAGGGCGGCGAAGTGGTCGAGCAGGTCGTGCAGACCATGAAGGGCATCAACGACTCCTCGCGCAAGATCGCCGACATCATCAGCGTGATCGACGGCATTGCGTTCCAGACCAACATCCTGGCGCTGAACGCGGCCGTGGAAGCTGCGCGTGCAGGCGAACAGGGCCGCGGCTTCGCGGTCGTGGCCTCCGAGGTGCGCTCGCTGGCCGGGCGCTCGGCCGAAGCGGCCAAGGAGATCAAGACGCTGATCAACGCCAGCGTCGAGCGCGTGGAAGTCGGCTCGGCCATGGTCGACAAGGCCGGCGCCACGATGACCGAGGTCGTGACCAGCATCCGCCGCGTGACCGACATCATCGGCGAGATCAGTTCGGCCAGCGGCGAGCAGTCCTCCGGCGTGGCCCAGGTCGGCGAGGCCGTCACCCACATCGACCAGGCGACGCAGCAGAACGCGGCCCTGGTGGAAGAGATGGCGGCGGCCGCCAGTGGCCTGAAGTCTCAGGCGGAGCAACTGGTGAAGGTGGTGGCGACCTTCAAGTTGGCGTAGCAGCGCAGAGAACTGGGGCAACGGAGCGCCACACCCGCTCCGTTGCTGAAGCATTGCCAATCGCGCAAATGGCGTTGGCTCTCCTCAAGTCGGATGAAGCCATGTTGTAGGACTGCTGCCATCATCCGCCGCATTCCAACGTCGGCGGAGGGCTCGCATGTACCGATGGCTCGGCGTGATCGTGCTGCTTCTGCTGTCGACCCTGCAGGCCGGCTGCGCGCACGTGGTCGTGGATCCCGATGGGACCCGACACATCACCGGGTTCATGGTCCTGACCTTGCCGCCGGAGCACCAGGACACGGCCGCTGACGCTGTCCGCATGCGTACCTTCGGTCTGACGGTCACAAGCGGTCCCACGGTGGGCGGCCAATTCACGCTCGGCTATTCGGACACCATCATCGCCGCGATGAGGAACGACAGTCTGCTTTCCAAGAAAGAGCTGCGCCGCGCCCTGCAGGAAGAACACTCTGAGGAGCCATGATGCACCAGCACACTTCCGCACCGGCCCGCGTGGGGGCCGCGGCCCGGACAGGCCTGAGCCTCTGCGCAGTGGTCCTGTCGTGTCTCAGCGGGTGCGCGTTGAAGGATGCGGTGTTCATCACCAAGACTTCCTATAGCGTGCTGGATGTCGATGCCACGCCCGCCGGGGTGAGCGTTGCACACGACCGTGTGGAGGGCTATTTCGGGCCGCGCCTCAAGAACGGGAAGGTCTATCCGGTCACTGGCTACTTCTACGCGAACACGTCGGGATCCCGCGAAGTGCAGCAGGTTTTCGCTGGAGGCGATGCCGCGACGGTCGTGTTGGGAGCCGATCCGCCCAAGGCGAAGCAGGATGCGGCCAGCGGCTGTGGCGATGAGCGCGACAACCCGCCCTTGCTTTTCGCCACCGGGACGACCCTCGGCATCAAGCTTGGCTTTGCCGAGAATTCGGTGGTGCCGACGTCCTTCGTCTTCGGCTACAGGCGCAAGGAGACGGCCTGGGTTCCGGTTTCGGAAACCTGCCAGCCGTCGGTGCTGGCCACGCTGGGCAGCAGCGCCGCGGCGCGGAGCAAAGACGGCGACGTGAAGCTCAGTGCCGGCGTTGCCCAGTATTTTGCGACGGGAGATGCTGCCGTTCGTTTGGCGAGCGACCCGGCCATTCAAAGCGCTTTCAAGCGTGAGGCGAAAGAGGCCGTCGGCGCCGTGGCCGAGTTCAACAATCGGGAAGCCGCACAGAACCTGCTCACGCTGGACGTCATCGACTGCGCATCGAAGGTGCCGGAGGCCAGTTTCGACAGCGTGGTGAGCAACGCCGATGAGCTGGGTCTGCTGCCTTCCTCCGGCGACGCGGCGGAGATTCGCAAGGGCGCCGATGCCAAGGACAAGTTCGGCCGCTATGCGAGGCTGCTGCGCCTGCGCAACGGCGACGTAGACCCGCGCACCGCAGCGCTGACGATCCACAAGATGAGGGTCTGCAAGCTCGCTGCGCCCGCCTGATTCGCGTTGCCGCCCAGACCGGGCCGACCTCGGCTCGCATCGACAAAGGACAGACCGTGGAAACTTTTCCCGTCCCCTGCAATCGCTGTGCTGAGTTCCGCCAGCGTTTCGAGGCAGAGAACTTCACCGTTTTCAGCTGTGATTCGGATCCGAGCCAGCCTGACATGTGCTTGCTGAAGTACGAGCGCAAGGGTTCCGTCAATGCCTTCGCCGCAGCATCAACTGACGCTGCAACGGCGGGCGCAGCGCCCAAGCCCAAGAGTCTGGCGGGTCAGAAGGACGCGGGCAAGAAGAGCAAGGCCTTGTCCGGATCGGCCGCCAAGCTCGCCGCATTGGCACAGCGAAGGCACGTCAACCTCACCGCGCTGAACATGCGGTCCACGCCGTCTGTCTCGTCGGCGAATGTGCTTTCTACGCTGCACCTGGGTCAGCCGGTCGAGATTCTCGGTGAGCAGCAAGAGGGCTGGTGGCCCGTGCAGCTGACCGACGGCAGCGAACGGGGATTCGTCAAGGCCGTCATTGGCGAGGCGAACGGCATTGGCACACCCAGCTTGCGAGTCCCGGTCGAAGCCGCACGCGAGGCGCTTGTAGCCGAGGCCGTCCGGCAATGGGAACGCTTCAAGTTCGGGCAAGGGAAAGAGACCGTAGACCCGTTCTTCACGATGGTGGGCGAGATGTGGGCTGCCATTGGCCTGCCGCACGACGGGCGCGATGACATTCCCTGGTCCGCCGCTGCCATCTCATTCATGGTCCGCCAAGCTTCAGCCGCCCACGCCGGCTACAAGAAGTTCAAGTTCGCTGCCAGCCACTCCAAGTACATCCACGATGCCATCGCCAAGGCCGGTCAAGCCGGCGCACCGTTCCATGGCTTTCGCTTGTTTGAGTACAAGCCGCAATTGGGCGACCTGATCGCACGTTCACGCGAGGAGGCCATCAGCTTTGAGCAGGCGGCGGCATCCGACGCATTCAAGAGCCATACCGACGTCATCGTTGCGATCCACGCCGACGCCGCCTATGCCATCGGCGGCAACGTGTCCGATTCGGTCAGCGTGACTCGCTACCCCAAGACGGAAGCCGGTTACTTGAGCAACGAGGGCGGCGTCTTTGCATTGTTGGTGAACAAGGTGTGAATCAGGCCGCGTTTGAACGCATCGGTTCAGCGCTCCGCTCGGTCATGGAGTCCGTAGTTCGCCATGATTCGCTCTAACTGCCCGTTTGCACGCAAGCGCCTGATGCCCTCATCGAAGGCACGCGCATAGGTCGCAGAACTCTTTCTCGCCGGCGACAGCGCCAGGTAGGCGTAGCGCGCCGGCTCGCAGCCGGCATTGCGCAACTTCAGCTCCGGGTGCGTGCTCAGGATGTACTGCACCAGGCTCTCGTCCTCGACGAAGCTGTCCAGCCGCTGGCTCATGACCATGCGCGCCATGCGGTGGGTGATGTCCTCGCCCACGCTCACATCGAACTGCGCGGCCTTGGCTGCGATGGCGCGGTCCAGCTTGCCGCCGTACGAATAGCCCTTGACGATGCCCACGCGCTGGCCTTTGAGCGAGGCGACGCCGGTGTAGCTCCAGCGTTGCTCCGGCGCGGTGTAGAAGCAGAACTGGTTGCGCGAGATCGGCGTCTTCGGGAAGACAAAGCCCGGCGCCTCTTCCTTGAAGGTGGAAGGCGTGGCGCCGTGGCGGCCCTCACGCACGTCCTGCAGCGCGCGGGCGTAGTTCTCGTTGACGAGCCGCACGCGGATGCCCTGCGGCTCGAAGATCGAACGCAGGATGTCGATGGTGAAGCCCTCGTGCGCGCTGCCGGCCGTGCAGCTGAACGGGCACCAGAAGGCGGGCGCGGCGACGGTGAGTTCGCGTGGCGGCCCGCGCGGCTCTGAAGGGGCAGCAGCAGGCGCCGCAGCGGCGAACAGGCTCAGGCCTGCCAGCCCCAGTGCAACAGCGCCGGCTTTGACGTTCAAGGCAGCATCTTCACCTTGATGTTGCGGAAGTGGACTTCGCTGCCCGGGTCATGCCCTTGCAAGGCGAAGGTGCCGTGCGCGATCAGGCGCTCTTCCAGCCCCTTGGCGCGCGGCGGATTGCTGGCTTCCTGCGTGTAGTCGACGATCAGCTTGCCGTTAATGCGCGTGACCACGTGCAGGCCTTCCACGCGGATGGTCAGCGTCTGCCACACGCCGTCGGGTGCGGTCACTTGCGGGTAGTCGACCACGCCCCACAGGCCGCCGGTGCGGCTCGGATCGCTGTGCGAGTTGTTGACCTGCACCTCATAGCCCTTGCTCGGCCAGCCCACCTCCTGCCAGAGGGTGTGGAAGTACACGCCCGAGTTGGCCTGCGGGAAGGTCTTGAGGTCCACGCTCAGCTCGAAGTTCCTGAAGTCGTGGTTGCCGACGGGGCCGAGGTAGAACAGGTGCGAACGCGGGCCCTTCACCACGATGGCGCCGTCCTTGACGCTGAAAGATCCGGGCTTGTCGCTGGCCTTCCAGTTGTCGAGCGAGTTGCCGTCGAACAGCAGCTGCCAGCCGTCGGCCTTCTCGGCGGCGGTCAGCGTGTTGGGGGCTGCATCGGCCGCCATCGCGTTCATCGCGAAGGTGGAAGCCGCGAGGGCGAGCGAGAGCAGGGTGCGTCGATTCATCGTCATCATCGTCATGATCAGGAGACTCCAACAATCTTGAGCACGGCCAGCGGCGGGCCGTCGAAGGTTTGCGAAGGGGTGTTGCCGACGAAGCCGAGGTCCTTCATGCCCTCGGGCGTCGTGTAGAAACCGCCGGCCGTGAGGTCGCGGAAGCGGGAGAAGAAGCGCACGTGCTCGTGCAGCGGCGAGTCCTTCGCCACGGGCTTGCACAGCTCGTCGGCGATCTGCGATTGCTGCTCGCTCTTGGCCGCGGCAAAGACGGCGCCGAAGCGCTTCTCGCTTTCCGCGTCGAGCCAGGCCAGGCCCTTGAGGATGACGGCGCGGTCCTTCTGCTGGTCTTCGTACGGCGCGCTGATCCACTCGTCGATGAAGGCCTCGACGTGCAGGTCGGCGGCGCTGGGCGAGCGCTCATCGGCCGGGATGATCAGCGCACATAACGCGGCAGCACAGCGGCGTTCGCGTTCGGTGAAGGACAGCGGCCAGAGCTCGCCGCTCTTGTAGCGGCGGACCAGGTCCGGGTCGGTGCCGATCTTCTTGGCGTCCTTCTTGGCGGGCGCCTGTGCGGCGGCGGTGATCGTCGGGCTTGCGGCCGATGCGGCCAGCAGCCATTGGAGGGAGGTGCGGCGGTCCATGTCTTAGAGCTCCTTCTTGCGCAGGCGATCGACGATGTGGTCGGCCGTGCGCCAGGCCAGGGCCATGATCGTGAGCGTGGGGTTCTTGTCGGCGTTGGAGGCGAAGGGTGCGCCGTCCGTCAGGAAGAGGTTGGGCACGTCCCAGGTCTGGCTCCAGCGGTTGACGACCGAGCTCTTCGCCTCGGCGCCCATGATGGTGCCGCCGACCTCGTGGATGATCGAGCCGCCGGTGGCGATGGCCTTGGCGCCGTCGAGCTGCGCACCACCGCGCACCTTGCCGCCCATCGCTTCGACGATGTCCACGAAGGTCTTCTGCATGTGCGCGGCCTGGCGGGTCTCGTGCTCGCTCCACTGCCAGTGGAAGCGCAGCACCGGGATGCCGTACTTGTCCTTCACCGTCGGGTCGATCTCGCAGAAGGACTTCTCGTTCGGGATCATCTCGCCGCGGCCCGAGAAGTAGACGAAGGAGCCGTAGTAGCGCCGCACGTCCTTCTTGAAATTGGCGCCGTAGTTGCCGCCGTTGAGCCAGGTGAGGCCCGAGCCGGTGCCGAGAGACGGCATGCGCTTGCCGCTGCTGATCTCGATGTGATAGCCGCGCGCAAAGCCGAGCTTGCCGGCCAGCTGCTCCTTGTACAGCCACCACGGCGAATACACATGCCCGCCGCCCGCGCCGTCTTCGTTGTGGTCGGGCAGGCCTTCGAGCATGGGCACCTGGCCGGAGACATCGCTGCCCACCGTGTCCATCAGGTACTTGCCGACCAGGCCGCTGCTGTTGGCCAGGCCGTTCGGGAAGCTCGTGGACTTGGAATTGAGCAGGATGCGCACCGATTCCGCCGCGCTGGCCGCGAGCACGACGACGCGGCCGTGCACTTCCACGTGCTTGCCGGTGGTCTTGTCCACAAAGCTCACGCCGCGCGCCTTGCCGTCTCTGCCGAGGATGACCTGGTGCGCGTGCGCGTTGCAGACGATGTCCAGATTGCCCGAATCCAGCGCCGGCGGCAGATGCACGGCCGGCGATTGATACGTGGCCCGGATCGCGCAGCCGCGGCCGCAGGGCGTGGCCCAGAAGCAGGCGGCGCGGCGCTGCATGTCCTTGCCGATGATGGCTTGCGCGCGGGCGTTGCCGGGGTGCAGCTTGGCGGGCAGCGTCTTGTGGTCCAGCGCCTTGGTCAGCACGGCGCGGTGGATGGGCACCACCGGCACGCCGAGCGGCGCAGCGCGCTGCTTGATCAGGCGCTCGCCCACGCGCGCGGCCGGCGGCGGCAGCAGCACGCCATCCGGCGAGTCGGGCGTGTTCTCCATGCCCTCGTTCGAGCCGTAGACGCCGATCAGCATCTCCACCTTGTCGTAGTAGGGCGCGAGTTCCTCGTACGTGATCGGCCAGTCAAAACCCAGGCCATCGCGGCTCTTGGGCTTGAAGTCATACGGCCCGTTGCGCAGCGAGATGCGGCCCCAATGGTTGGTGCGGCCGCCGAGCATGCGCGCGCGCCACCAGTCGAACTTCTGCTGCGGATCGTTGTTGGCCTGCGTGTAGGGCTCGCCGGGCACTTCCCAGCCGCCGTCGATGGTGGCGTCGTGGAAGCCAAAAGGCTTCTCGGGCGTGCTGGCGCCGCGCAGCGGGGCGTCGGCATTGGTCTGGAACATCGGCGTCTCTTTGACGATGTCGTAGTTGCGGCCGGCTTCCAGCATCAGCACCTTCACGCCTTCCATGGCGAGGGTGTAGGCCGTCTGGCCACCGCCGGCGCCGGAGCCGACGACGATCACGTCGTACTCGCGCTTGAGCGTTTTGGGAGTCACGTAAGGCAAGGTTGTCTCCTGATCAGAAATCAATCCAGAGGCCGTTCGATGCAACGGCTCTTTCGACGAAGCGGACGCCGCGGGCGCCGTCCTCAATCCTCGGGTAATCGCCGCTGCGCGTGTTGTTGCGCAGGTCGGCGGCCAGGTCGGTGTAGAGATTGGCGAAGGCTTCGATGAAGCCCTCGGGGTGGCCCGGCGGCAGGCGGCAGGCGCGCTTGGCGGCATCGCTCAAGTTCGCCGATCCACGCGTGAGCTTGCGCGGTGGCTCGTCGAGCGGCGAGTGGATCAGCGTGTTGGGCTCTTCCTGACGCCAGTCGAGACTACCCGTCTCGCCGAACACGCGGATGCGCAGATCGTTCTCGTGGCCGATGGCCATCTGCGAGGCCATCAACACGCCGCGTGCACTGTTCGTCAGACGCAGCAGCACGCTGGCATCGTCGTCCAGCGTGCGGCCGGCGCCGAAGCTGGTGAGCTCGGCGCAAAGCTGTTCAATCTCCAGCCCGGTGATGGTGTGCAGCAGGTTCTCGGCATGCGTGCCGATGTCGCCCAGGGCGCCGCCGGGGCCGCTCTGTACGGGATCGGTGCGCCAGCTCGATTGCTTGTTGCTCGTGCGCTCCATCGCGCCGGCCAGCCAGCCCTGGTGGTATTCGACGATGACCTTGCGGACCTTGCCGATCACGCCGGCCTTCACCAGTTCGCGCGCCTCGCGCACCATGGGATAGCCGGTGTAGTTGTAGGTGACGGCGAAGGCGGTGCCGCGTTGCTTGACCAACTCGACCAATTCGTCAGCCTGCGCGCGCGTGTGGACCAGCGGCTTGTCGCAGGCGACGTGGAAGCCGGCATCGACAAAGGCCTTGGCCACGTCGTAGTGCAGATGGTTGGGCGTGACGATGACGACCAGGTCCACGCGCTCATGAGCAGGGCGGCGTTGTTCGTCGGCGAGCAGGGCGCGCCAGTCCGGGTGGTTGCGGTCGTCGGCAATGCCGAGTTCCTTGCCCGAGGCGATGGCCTTTTCAGCCGACGACGAAAACGCGCCGGCGACGAGTTCATACCGGCCGTCGAGCGCCATCGCGTGGCGGTGGACGGCGCCGATGAAGGCGTCCTTGCCGCCGCCGATCATGGCGACGCGCAGCCTGCGCGTCATGCCATCCCTCCGCTTTGCTTGCTCCGGTCGAAGACGGCATCGAACGCACCGTGAGCGGGCGGGAAATCGAGCTTCCTGCAGAACGCCGCGCTCTCGGTGGCGCCATGCACGCGGTCCATCCGCGAGTCTTCCCATTCGACGGACAGCGGCCCCGCATAAGCCACGTCATTCAAGGCCACCATGATCGATTCGAAGTCGATCATCCCGCGCCCCACGCTGCGGAAATCCCAGCCACGGCGCGGGTCGCCAAAGCTCGTGTGGCCGCCGAAGGTGCCCACCGTGCCGTCGCCGCGGCCCCACCACACGTCCTTCATGTGCACGTGGAAGATGCGCGGCCCGAACTGGCGGATGAAGCGGATGTAGTCCACGCCCTGGTAGCCGAAATGGCTCGGGTCGAAATTGAAGCCAAAGCGCGGATGCTGATCGACGGCGGCGAGCGCACGTTCGCTCGTGGCGATGTCGAACGCGATCTCGGTCGGATGCACTTCCAGCGCGAAGTTCACGCCCTGCGCGTCGAACTCATCCAGGATCGGCTTGAAGCGGCGGCCGAAATCGGCAAAGCCCGCATCCCAATAGCTCTGCGGCGTCGGCGGAAACGCATAGGCCGCATGCCAGATCGAAGAGCCGGTGAAGCCCGTCACCCGCGTCACGCCCAGCAGCTTGGCGGCCTTGGCCGTGTCAGCCAGCTCCTGGGCAGCGCGCTGGCGCACGCCCTCGGGCTCTCCGTCGCCCCAGACATGCTTGGGCAGGATGCTCTTGTGGCGCTCATCGATCAGGTCGCACACGGCCTGGCCGATCAGGTGGTTGCCGATGGCGTAGACCTCGAGGCCGTGCGAGGCCAGCAGCTTGCGCTGCGCGGCGGCATAGCCCGGCTCTGCCAGCGCGCGCTGCACGTTGAAGTGATCGCCGGCGCAGGCCAGCTCCAGGCCGTCGTAGCCCATGCGCTTGGCCAGCGGCGCGAGTTCGGCAATGGGCAGATCGCCCCATTGGCCGGTGAAGAGGGTGATGGGGCGGGTCATGATCTTGCGTGCTTCTTCAGAACGGTGAATCGGGGAAGTAGAAGTCCTTGGCGTTGTCCTTGGTGATCAACACCGACGGGATGATGGTCTTGGGCGGCAGCTTCTGGCCCTTCAGGCGCGCCTCGGCCGTCAGCTTGATCGCGTCGTAGATGAACTTGGGCGAGTAAGAGACGTTGGCCTGGATGCGCGGATCGGTGCCGGCTTGCAGCAGCTTCACCATGCCCTTGGCGCCCGCGCCGCCGAAGACCAGCTTCACGTCCGTGCGCTTGGCCTGATCGATGGCCTTGAGAACGCCGAAAGCCATGTCGTCGTCGGACGCCCACACGGCGTCGATGTGCTTGAAGCGCGTCAGGTAGTCCTGCATGACCTTGAACGCGTCGTCGCGGTTCCAGTTGCCGTGCTTGGCGTCCAGCAGCTTGATGCCCGGGTATTTGGCGAGTGCTGCGCGGAAGGCGTCCACGCGCTCGTTGTCGATGGTCGTCGGGATGCCGCGCAGGGCGACGATCTCGCCCTTGCCGCCGAGCTGCTTGCCGATGAACTCGGCCGGCACGGCGCCAAAGGCCGTGTTGTCGCCGGCCACGTAGGCGTCTTGCGCGGAGGCGTCCGTCAGGCCGCGGTCCACCACCGTCACGTACACGCCCTTGCCGTGCAGCTGCTGCACCGGCTTGGTCAGCGCGGCCGACTCCTGCGGCAGGATCACCAGGGCCTCGATCTTGTTCGTGGTCAGCAGGTCCTGCAGCTGGTTGGCCTGCTCGCCGGCCGAGGCCGCGGCCTTCACGGTGATCTTCAGGCCCGGGTACTGCTTCTCCAGGTCCTTCTTGGCCTGGTTGGCCCAGTAGACGATGCCGGCGGTGAAGCCGTGGTCGGCCGCCGGGATGGCCACGCCGAGCTTGAGGTTGGCCGTCTGCGCCTGTGCGCTGAAAGATGCCGTTAGCGCCAGGGCCAGGATGAGTCTGCGGTTCAACATGTTCCTTGTCTCCTCATTCTTTATCTCTTGCGCCTTTGCAGGAAGGCCACCGCGATGATGACCGCGCCCTGCACGGCGGCGTTCAGGTGGATGCTGATGAAGCTGGTGAGGTTGAGCACATTGCCGATCACCGACAGCAGCAGCGCGCCGACCACCGTGCCGGCGATGCTGCCCGAGCCGCCCTTGAGCGCCGTGCCGCCGATGATGACGGCGGCGATGGCCTCCAGCTCCCATAGCAAACCCGTGGTCGGTGAGGCGGACCCCAGGCGCGGCACGTAAAGCAGTGTGGCGATGCCCACCATCGCCCCCAGCACGACATAGGTGCAGAGCTTGACCGCATCCACGTTGACGGTGGCATACCGTGCAACCTGTTCGTTAGACCCGATGGCCTGCACATGCCGCCCGTAGGCCGTGCGCTGCAGCACCGCGCCGGCCGCCACGGCCACGGCGGCGAACACCCAGACCGGGATCGGCACGCCCAGCAGCGAGCCGTAATAGACCGGCGCATAGGCATCGGCCAGCTCGTTGTCCAGCGTGATGGCGCCGCCATCCGCAGCCCAGGTCAGCACCGCGCGGAAGATGCCCAGCGTGCCCAGCGTGACGATGAAGGGCTCGATGCGTCCGCGCGTGATCAGCCAGCCGTGGCAAAAGCCCAAAGCTGCACCGATCAGCACCGCGCCGCTCGCGCCCGCCAGCACCGCCACCGTCGGCGAGAAGCCATGCGCGCCAAGCCCGTTCATCAAGAGGATCACGCAGCCCGCGATCAGCGCCGCCATCGAACCCACCGAGAGATCGATGCCGCCGCCCACGATGACGAAGCACATGCCCACGGCGATGATGCCGGTGAAGGTGGTGCGGCTCAGCACGTTGAGCGCGTTGTCCACCGTGGCGAAATCGGGGTTGAGCAGGCTGGCGATCACGCACAGCGCGATCAGGCCCACGAGCGGGCCGAGGCCGTGCAGGCTGATCTTCTTCTTGCTCTTTTCAGTGGGTTCCAGTGGCATGGGCGATCAACTGTTCTTCGGTGGCGCCCTCGGCATCCACGATGGTTTGCAAACGGCCGGCGCGCAGCACGGCAATGCGGTGGCACAGGCCGATGAGTTCCATCAGCTCGGACGACACGACGATCACGGCCAGGCCTTGCGCGGCCAGGCCCTGGATCAATCCGTACAGCTCGCGTTTGGCGCCCACGTCCACGCCGCGCGTCGGCTCGTCCAGCACGACGACGCGGGGCTTGGGATGCAGCACCTTGGCGAGCGCAAGCTTCTGCTGGTTGCCGCCCGAGAGCGAGCCGGCGCGCACATCGAGCGAGCCCAGGCGGATGCCGAACTCATCGACCGCGCGCTTCAACGCAGCGGTTTCCTCGGCGGGCTTGAGCCACGCAGGCAGCGTCATCAGCGTGAGGTTCTCGCGCAGCCCGAAGTCGATGTGCAGGCCCTTGCCCTTGCGGTCTTCGCTCAGGTACGTGAGGCCCAGGGCGGCAGCCTCCCGCGGCGTGCGGATGCGCACCGCCTGACCGGCCATCTCGACGTAGCCCGTGGCGCCCGGCCGCAGGCCGAGCAGGCCCTCGAACAGCTCCGTGCGGCCGGCGCCAACGAGGCCGGCAAAGCCCAGGATCTCGCCCGGCGCCACCTCGAAGCTCACCTCGTGCGCCCAGCCTGGCACGCTGAGCCTGTCCACGCGCAGCAGCGGCGCTGCATCAGGGCGCGGGCTTCGCGGCGGGAACAGATCGCTCAGCTCGCGGCCGACCATCAGGCTGGCCATCTGCGCGCGGCTCACGCTGCTGGTGGGCGCGCGGTGCACGAAGCGGCCGTCGCGCATCACGACGATCTCGTCCGTCAGCCGCTCGACCTCGTCGAGCTTGTGGGAGATGTAGATCAGCGTCACACCGTCGGCCTTGAGCCGCTTGATCAGCGTGAACAGCGCCTCGGCCTCGGTCGGCGTGAGCGTGGCCGTGGGCTCGTCCATCACCAGCACGCGCGCCTGGCGCTGCAGGGCCTTGGCGATTTCCACGCGCTGCTTTTCAGCGAGGCTCAAGGCCCGCACGAGGGCGGTGGGCGAACAGTGCAGGCCCACCTGTTGCAGCAAGTCCACCGCGCGCGCGTTCATCGCCTGGTCGTCCAGGAACAGCAGGCCGCGGCGCAGCTCGTGGCCGAGGAAGATGTTCTGCGCGATGGTCAGGTCCTCGGCCAGCGCGAACTCCTGGTGGATCATCGCGATGCCGCGCGCCTCGGCCGCGCGCGGGCCGTCGAAATGCACGGCCTCGCCGTCGATCTGCAGCTCGCCGCCGCTGGGCGCCTCGTAGCCCGCCAGGATCTTCATCAGCGTGCTCTTGCCCGCGCCGTTCTCGCCGAGCAGGCCGACTGCGCGACCGGCTTGCAAGTCGAAGCTCACGCCATGCAGCACCGGCACCGGGCCGAAGGACTTGGCGATGGCGTGGAAGCCCAGGGTCTTCATGGCGCGGACTTCTCGTGCCTCAGGCGTTGGTGTTCTTCAATCCTTGAACAAAGCGCAGGCTGTTGGCCGCACTCTCCAGCGCGTTCTTCGGCGCGTCGTGCTCGACGAAGAAATGCTGGATGCCCGCAGCCGCCGGATCGGCCAGCAGGGCGGCGAAGTCGATCAAGCCAGGGCCGACATCGGCCATCGTGCGGTGGGCGTCTTCCATGTCCATCGTCAGCAGGTCCGTGCCACTCAGGATCTTGGGGAGCGCGTTCAGCTGCTTCAGATGGACCAGCGGGAAGCGGCCCGGATGCTTGCGCATGAGTGCCAGCGGATCCTGGCGCGCGGCCGCGGCCCAGTACAGGTCGAGCTCCATCTGCACGAGCTTCGGATCGCAACCGGCGAGCAGAATGTCGTAGGGGCGCTGGCCGTTGACGGTGGCGAACTCGAAATGATGGTTGTGATACGCGAACACCAGCCCGGCCTTGCGGCAGAGTTCGCCGGCCTTGTTGAAGGTGTCGACGCGGCGCTTCCAGGCGTCCAGGTCGGCCCACTGTTCCTTGGGCACCCACGGGCAGACGAGGTAGCGATGGCCGACCGTCAGCGCATCGTCGATCGTGCGCTGTGCGTCCGCGCCGAACAGCGCTTCGCCGATGTGGGCCGAAGGGGCCTGGAGCTTGAGCTCCTGCAGCAGCGCCTTCACTTCGGCCGGCTTGCGGTCGTAGTAGCCAGCGAACTCGACCTCGGCATAGCCCATGCGGGCCAGCGCCGCGAGCGTGCCGCGGAAGTCGTTCTTCATCTCGTTGCGCACTGTGTACAGCTGGATTCCCGGCCGAGGAATGCGCGGCCCGGGCGCAGCGGCAGCGCGCGAAGCAAAGGGAACTGCACCTGCGGCCATGGCGGCCAGCAACAACTCGCGTCGGTTCATGGAACGGGACCTCAGAGGAGTGGGCTCGGGGCGCATGTTAGCGAGGTTCAAGGGAGCGCTAACGCAAATTCCCCACGGCATCTTTTGTGCGATGCACCACGTAGTGTTTCGCCGGGAGGAACCTGAATCAGGACCCCGGCTTGCCGGATGCCCGCTCGTGCGCGGCGGCGATGGCCAGGGCCGCCTTGCCGCGCACCGTGATCACAGGCCACGTGTCGCGCAATCGCAGGATGGATCTGCGCCCGAGGAGAAAGGAGTCCTTGCCCTCGATGGATGCAATGGCTGTCCACGGGATGAGCAGGGGCGGACACAGGAAGCGGAACGGAAGGAAGATGGAGAGGCGCAGGCCCGTGTCGCTGACCGACACGAAGAGGCAGTTGTTGTAGTGGACCGGGAACAGGCGCAGCCCCATGTTCACCGAGACGAAGCGGAAGCGTTCTTCGGTGGCTGGAGCGGCCGTAGGGCTCTCGCGGAAGTACGCGACAAGGCTGCGCCAGCCGCTCATGAAGGAGAGCAAAGCGCCGATGCCGAGCCACAGGGCAATGAAGAAGGGAAAGAACCATTGCGGTTCGTTCAGATGCGCGTTGAGTTGTTCGATCATGTGGCCAGCCTGGGCTCCATTGGTTCGTTCAAGAAATGCTGCTGCAGCCCTATTTCGCCAGCGGGCTGGTGCACCACTGCCGCTCGCACGGAATGCCGTTGTGGTCGCCGTCCATTTCAGCGCCTGGACAGTGCTTCAAAAAGTACTTCGCTTCAGCGCAGGAGGTCATCTGCGAGCAATGCTTGCGGCCGTCGCAGCGGAAGGTGGGTGCCGGCACGGCAAGGGTAGCTGTGCCCGGTGCAGGGGCTGCAGGCACAAGGCCCTCACGCTGATCCTGTCTCAGCTTGAGGCCGTAGAAGATGCCGGCGCCCGCGACAAGCGAGACGAGCAGGAGCCACAGGCCGGTGTGCCGCTGCGGTGCGCTGCGCGGGCGTCCCGAGCCTTCGCGCGCGGACGAAACCAGCGCCTCCCGCGTGACGCGCAAAGCCTGCGGCCTGCCATCCTTGTCTCGCCCGAGTTCGTAGTTCAGCCGCTCACCCACGGTCGGCCGGCTGCCGTCGCGCGGGAAGGCCGAGACGTGGACGAAGACTTCGCGGCCGCCATGGCTCGGCGCGATGAATCCGAAGCCCTTGTCGTCGTGCCAGGTGCGCAGCGTGCCGGTGAGAGGCATGGCTGTCAGTCCTTGGCGGCCTTCACTGATTCGCCTGCAACATCGCCGCCATCTTCTGGTGGATCAGCTGGATCGCCTTCAGCGGCCGGATCATGACCTTGAACTCGACGATCAAGCCGGCCTCGTTCCACTTCAGGATGTCCACGCCGTTGACGAGTACGCCGTCGATCTCGGTTTCAAATTCGAGCATCGCGTCCGAAGGGCCGACGATCTCGCGCACGTAGCGGAAGGTCGGGTTGAAGAAGACGTGGAAGGCGGCCGAGAGATAGGCCGCGGTGATCTGCCGGCCGTGCTGCGGCGTGTGGACGACAGGCGAAATGAAGACGGCGTGTTCGTCCAGCAGGGCGGCAATGCCCCGCGCGTTGCGTTCGCGGACCAGGCGGTGCCAGGCTTCGACCGGATGTGAAGTGAAGCTCATGCGGCGGGCACCTCCGGCAGTTCGGGCGCGTCGAGTCCTTCGAAAGGATCAGCCCACGCGGGGATTTGCATCAGGCGCTCGTTCCAGGCTGCCACCGCCGGATAGTCGTTCAGCGGCAGGCGGGCCACGTTGTTGAAGGGCAGGAAGGCGGCCATGCGGAAATCGGCATAGCTGAGGCCGCTGGGCAGCAGCCAGTCGTGGCGGCTCAGCTGCTGCTCCAGCACGCGGGCGCTTTCGTGGAAGAGCCTGAGGCCGCGGGCCACTTCGCCTTCGTCGATGGCGCCGAGGCAGTAGCGCTGCTTGGTGCCACGCTCGAAATGGACGATGTCGCCGGCGAACATGAAGTTGCACTTGGCCCAGCTGACCCAGCGGATCAGGTCGGGTAGCTCGCGCCCCGTGCGCCAGAACTCGGAACCCACCATCTGCGAAAGCCGGCAGGCGATGGCGTCGGCCTCCCAGAGCGGCGCGCCGTCCTCGGCCAGGATGGGCAGGCGCAGCGAAGGGTTCAGCGGCAGGAACTTGTCGGCCTGGCCGGGCGCGAGCGGCGCCGCCCACTCGAGCGTGACCGGCGCCTGCAGATAACGCGCTGTTGCGACTGACAGGCGTGGATTGGGATTGCGCGAGTAGTAGAGGATGGGGCGCACCGGGGTCTCCCTTGTGTGGTGGCGTTATCGGATTCTTGCCGCGATTCTTGCCGGGTGGCGTCGGGTGGCAAGAGGATCTTTCCCGGTGGGCGCCCCAGGTGCAGAATGACTTTGTGCGTCTGCCGAACCGCCCTCAGCCTGCGGCCTGGCTTCTTGTCGGGGCGATGCTGCTCGCTCTGCAGGCGAAGGCAGGCGAGACGCTGGAGATCGCCGCCCCCGAGAACCAGGCCTTTGCCCCGGCCGCGCTGGCGGTGCTGCAGCAGGCCTACGGCAAGCTCGGCGTGACGGTGACCATGCGCACGGTGCCGCTGCGTCGAGGCATGCCGCTGGCCAGCAACGGTGAGCTGGACGGCGATATGGCCCACACCGCCGCCTCGCTCAAGGACTGGCCGCAGCTGGTGGTCGTCAGGGTACCTGTGGCGCGCGCGGTGTTCGCAGCCTACCTGCGCGCGCCGACTTGCCCGGCCCAGGTGAGCCGTGCCGAGCTGAGCGCCGGCCGGGTGGCCTACATGCGCGGCACGCGCGCCATCGAGGAGGTGCTGCCCGCTGCAGCCCTGCGCGAGACGACGAACAACCTCGACGCGCTGCGCCATGTGCAGCGCGGCCTCACGAACTACGCGGTGGTGGGCCAGATGGAGGGCGATGCCCTGATCATCAGGAACGCCTTGCTCGATCTGTGCAAGGTGCCGGAACCGGTGGCCATCACCGAGCTGTATCACTCGCTGAACCAGCGCCACGCGCAACTGGCCGAGCGCGTCGAACGGGTGCTGCGGGAGATGGCCGAGCAGGGCGAGCTCAAGCGCATCTGGATGCAGGAAACGCAGCGTGCGCAGAAGGCCTTGCTGGCCGCACCGTAGCGGCCGATGGCCTAGCCGCGAAAGCGCCGCCTGTACTCGGTCGGCGCCACGCCCACGCGGCGCTGGAAGGCGCGGCGAAAGCCGTCCACATTGGCGTAGCCCACCGTGTCGGCCACGCGCTTGAGCGGCGCGGGCGAATCCTCCAGCAGACGGCGGGCCGCATCGATGCGTGCCTTCTCGACGAACTCGGCCGGGGAGAGCCCCGCTTCGCTGCGGAACACGCGGGCGAAGTTGCGCTCGCTCATGCCGGCCTGCGCCGCCAGCGCGGGTACGCTGAGATCCGCCGTCAGCTTGCCCAGCACGCGTTCCTGGATCTGGCGGATGGAGCTGCGCTCGGCTGTCTGCGCCTCCAGGTGCGCGCTGTATTGCGACTGGCCGCCCGGGCGCTTGAGGAACATCACCAGCTGGCGCGCCACGCGCAGCGCCAGATCGCGGCCGTGGTCTTCCTCGACCAGGGCCAGCGCCAGGTCCATGCCCGCCGTCACGCCGGCCGAGGTGTAGAGCGCGCCGTCACGCAGGAAGATGGCGTCGGCACTCACGTTCACCTCGGGATGCTCGGCGCTCAGGCGGTCGGCGAAGCGCCAGTGGGTCGTCACCGTCTTGCCCGCGAGCAGGCCTGCGTTGGCCAGGCAGAAGGCGCCGCTGCAGACCGAGCCCAGCCGCCGCACCTTGCGGGCCTGCCGCGCAATCCAGGCGTGGGCTTGCTTGTTGCGCACCAGCATGTCCACGTCGGCGCTGCCGGCGACGAGCAGCGTGTCGATATTGCCGCGCTGCGAGGCCAGAGTCGTGTCGGCCATCAGGCTCAGGCCGCAGCTGCTGCGGATCTGTCTGGGGCCCGTGCTGATGAGCTGCAGGCGGTAGGCCTTCGGGTCGCCGAGCTGATGGCAGGCCTCGGCGAAAACATCGGCCGGACCGGCCACATCGAGCAACTGGACTTTGGGGCAGGCGAGCAGGGCGACGAGCATGGCGGGTTTGCTTTCTGATTTGGCTGAAAACGTCGTGTCATTGAATTAACGCCAATTCCAGTATGGCTGAAACTGTCGGATATTGAAATTCCCGCCTGAGGAGGCGTTCATGTCATCAGCCGCCAGCGTCACCGCTTCTCCCGCCCCGTCCCGCGCCGGACTGGGCTCCGTCCGCCATCAGCCCGTCAACCTGTTCGCTGCCGTGATGGGGCTGGCCGGCCTGTCGATGGCGTGGCGCCTCGTGCAGCACCAGTACGGGTTCGGAGGCGCGCTGGGCGAGGGCGCGGGCTGGCTGGCCGTGGCGCTGTTCATCGTGCTGGGCTTGGGCTATCTGGGCAAGGCGCTGCTGCATCCGCAGGCGGCCCGGGCCGAGTTCGAGCACCCGATCGCGGGCAACTTCTTCGGCACGATCGCGATCTCGGTGCTGCTGCTGGCCGCCTTGCTGCGCCCCTACGGCCAGGCCTTGGCGGAGGTGGTGTGGACCATCGGCTGCGTGCTCACGCTCGGTCTTGGTTATCACGTCTTCGGCCGGCTGTTGCGCGGCAAGTCGGAGGCCACGCATGCCGTGCCGGCGTGGGTGATCCCTGGCGTGGCCGCGCTGGACATCCCCGTGACCGGCGCGCACATGAACCTGGCCTGGGCGCCGGAGCTGCAGCTCTTCGCCGCCGCCGTGGGGGGCACGCTCGGCCTGCTGATGTTCATGATGATCGGCTCGCGGCTGGTCCATCACGAGCCGCTGGCCGGTCCGATGGTGCCTTCGCTGATGATCCTCGTCGCGCCGTTCGAGGTGGGCTTTCTCGCCTACGTGAACCTCATCGGCGAGGTGGACCGCTTTGCCGCGCTGCTCTTCTACTTCGGCCTGTTCATGTTCATCGTGCTGGCGCCCAAGGTCTTCCGCCGGGGCCTGAAGTTCGGGCCGACGTGGTGGGCGATCGGTTTCCCCGTGGCGGCGCTCGTCAATGCCGCGCTGAAGTACGCCGCCGCCCACCCGAGCTGGCCGCTGCAGCTCGTGGCCGGTGCCTTGCTGGTCTTCCTGACGGTGGCGCTGGCCGTGCTGCTGGTGCGCAGCCTGCATCTGCTGTTCAGCGGGCGGCTGCTGTCGGCCTGAAGGCGGGAGATGCCGGGCAAATCTGCGTCAGTTCCGGGCTTGCGGACGGCGGGCAGGCTTGAAGATGCTGCGCAAACAGTTCTTCGACGGGTGTCCGCCATGGTGTCCAGCGTCAGCGGTTCGCTGCTCAGCTATCTCAACAACGCTTCCGGTTCCGATGGATCCGCGCAGGGCAACGGCCTGACGGGCCTGGGCACCGCGGCGAGCAAGAAGACGGCGATCTCGCAGTCCGCGCTGGACCGTGTGGCGGGCTCCTTCAAGATGTCCTCTCAGGCCAAGGCGCTGGAGACGGCACAGGCCGCGCTGGGCAAGGACCTGCGCGCGGCGCTGAGCCAGGCCGGCGTGAAGCTCGAAGGCAGCGTGGACTTCTCGATGAGCAGCAAGGGCGAGGTCCAAATCAAGGGCTCGGACGCCGACCAGGCCGCGGTCAAGAACTTCCTGAAGACCGACACCAGCAAGCCCGGTTTCGTGAGCCGCATCGCCGACCAGGCCAAGCAGGCGATGACCCTGTCCAACTCCATCCAGCAGGGCGCGGCGATCTCGCAGGCCGCGCGCTACGGCAGCGATGGCAGCGGCGTGATGTCGCTGTACACCTCGCTGATGCAGAACACCGGTGCGACGACGGTGGTGTTCAGCGTGTCGGCCAACGCCAGCCAGCTGAGCTATCCGGGTTCACTCTCCGCCCAGGGCTAGCGCTCACGGGTGAAGCTTGTCCCGCTGCGCCAGCGCGGGAAAAAGCTTCCACCACAGCCCCACGACCGCCAGGGTGCCGATGCCGCCCAGCAGCACCGAGCCCACCGGCCCGAGCAAGGCAGCCGTCACGCCCGATTCAAACTCGCCGAGCTGATTGCTCGCGCCGATGAAGACCGAGTTCACCGCGCCCACGCGGCCGCGCATCTCGTCCGGCGTTTCCAGCTGAACCAGCGACTGGCGGATCACCACGCTGAACATGTCGGCCGCGCCGCTGACGGCCAGCACGGCAAAGGCGGCCCAGAACGAGGTCGTCAGCGCGAAGCCGATCATGCAAAGGCCGAACACGGCAACCGCGCCGAGCAGGAAATGGCCGGCCCTCCGTTCGATGGGCATGCGCGCCAGCACGAGCCCCACGATCACCGCACCTAACGCCGGAGCCGAGCGCAACAGGCCCAGGCCTTCCGGGCCGGTGTGCAGGATGTCCTTGGCAAAGATGGGCAGCAGCGCCGTGGCGCCGCCGAGCAGCACGGCGAACAGGTCCAGCGAGATCGCGCCCAGCACCACCGGCCGCTGCCAGATGAAGCGGATGCCGGCCGTCAGCTGCGCCAGGTCCGGCGCGGGCTTGGTGACGGGCACGGGGCGATGGCGAATCGTCGTCACGCCCAGAACGCCCAGCACCAGCAGCACGAGCGAGACGCCGTAGACCACCGCCGCGCCCCAGTGCGTCGCCGCGCTAACGGGCGCGTTCAGCGCAGCGGAAACGCTCGGCCCGAGCGCATACAGCGCGCCGCCCAGCGCCGGCCCGGCGATCACCGCGGCCTGCATGCAGGAGCTGGCCGCCGCCACCGCGCGCGGCAGCAGGCTGGCCGGCACGAGCGTGGGCATCAGCGCCTGCTGCGAGGGCATCTGGAAGGCGCGCGCCACGCCCAGCAGGACGGACAGCAGCAGGATCATGCCGGCGCTGACCCAGCCTTCCGCGCTGGAGACGGCGAGCACGGTCGCCACGAGGCTTTGCAGGCCCAGCGCACCGCACAGGATCACGCGGCGGTCGTGCCGGTCCACGTAATGGCCGGCAGGCAGGGTCATCAGCAGCGCGGGCAGGAACTGCGCCAGGCCCACCAGACCGAGGTCCCAGGCGCTGGAGGTCAGGTCATACATCTGCCAGCCCAGCGCCACCATCAGCATCTGGCCGGCGGCGCCGCCGGTCACGCGGGCACCGAGGAGGCGGAGGTAATCGTGCTGGTCGCGCAGTCGTCTCAAATTCGTCGTCATCGCCGCGAGTCTAGGTGCAGCGCCAGGGCGCCGCCCTCGCGGGGACTTTTCAAGCCGCGTGCTCGGCCGCCACCGGCCGGGTCTCGCCGGTCTCGACGAGCGTGCGCGTCGCGTTCACCGAGGCGTAGATCCACAGGATCTTCATGCCCTCGGTGGCCGACATGTTGCGGAAGCGGTGCGGCACGTTCGGCGGGATGAAGGTGGTGTCCAGGGGCTTGAGCTCATGCACCTCGCCGGCGATGTCGAGGTAGGCGTGGCCTTCGAGCAGCACCACGCTCTCTTCGCAGTTGTGGCTGTGGAAAGGGATGGCGGCGCCGGGCCCGAACTCGGTGATGCCGTTGATGAAGCTGCTGGCGCCGATCGAAGGCAGCACCAGCGGCGTGGTGCGCGCGCCGCCGCCGCGGTCGTGGCTCTGGATCTGGTCGGGCCGCAGGACGGCGTGGCGTTGGCTCATGATGAGAACCTCCTTGGTTCGTTCGTTCAGGCGCGGACCGGTCCGGTCCACACCGTCTTGGCGTTGGTGAATTCGTGCAGGCCCAGGCGGCCGAGTTCGCGGCCGTAGCCCGAGGCCTTGATGCCGCCGAAGGGCAGGCGGGGATCGGAAGCAACGAGGCCGTTGACGAACACCGCACCGGCTTCGACATCGTGCGCGAGCCGTGCCGCGCGCTCCAGGTCGCCGGTCCACAGCGCGGCGCCGAGGCCGAAGGGCGTGCCGTTGGCCACTTGAATAGCCTCGGCCGCGTCGCGCACACGCAGGATGGCGGCGGCCGGGCCGAAGGTTTCCTCGCGCGCCGCGGTCATCTGCGGAGAGACGTGATCGAGCACCGTGGGTTCGTAGAAGGCGCCGCGCACGCCCCACGGGCGGCCGCCCAGCAGCAGCCGCGCGCCTTCATGCACCGAGGCCTGCACCTGCGCATGCAGCTCGTCGCGCAGGCTGGTGCGCGCCATCGAGCCCTGCGTGATGCCATCGACCAGCGGATCGCCGATCACGAGCTTTTTCACCTGCTCGCAAAAGGCTTCGACAAAACGGTCGGCCACGGCGTGCTCGACGATGAAGCGCTTGGCCGCGATGCAGCTCTGGCCGGTGTTCTGGAAGCGCGCCTTCACGGCGACGCTGGCGGCGGTGTCGATGTCGGCATCGGCCAGGACGATGAAGGGGTCGGAGCCGCCGAGCTCCAGCACCTGCTTCTTGAGCGCCTGGCCCGCGGCGGCGGCGATGCTGCGGCCCGCCGGCGTCGAGCCGGTGAAGGTGACGGCGGCGATGCGGTCGTCAGCGATCAGCTGCGGAACTTCGGCCGCGCCGACGAGCAGGGTGGTGACCAGGCCTTCGGGCAGGCCGGCGCGGCGGCACAGGCCTTCAATGGCCAGCGCGCACTGCGGCACATTGCTGGCGTGCTTGAGCACCAGGCCGTTGCCCGCGGCCAGCACCGGCGCCACGGCGCGCATCACCTGCCACAGCGGATAGTTCCAGGGCATCACGGCCAGCACCAGGCCGAGCGGGTCGCGCACGATGCGGCTGTCGGCGGCACTGCTGGGCACGATCTCGTCGGCCAGCTGCAGGGCCGCGGTGTCGGCGTAGTGATCGAAGTTCCAGGCGCATTTCTCGACCTCGCCCAGCGCTTCGGCCAGCGGCTTGCCCATTTCCAGCGAGATCAGCAGGGCCAGCTCGGCCTTCTCCGCGCGCAGCTGGCCGGCCACGCGCCGCAGCAGCGGCAGGCGGTCCGACAGCGGTGTGCGCGCCCAGCCGCGCTGGGCCGTGGCAGCCAAGGCCAGGCGCTGCTCGATCGCGCCGGGCTCCAGGGCATCGAAGCGGGCCAGCAAGGCCTCGGTGGCCGGGTTCACGGACTGGATCTGGCGGCTCATGCGGAGGCTCCTTCAGACAGCGGTGCGATGCCGAGCTCGATCGCCAGCGTGCCCAGTTCGTCGAACAGCGTGGCGGAGATGGGGATGCCATCCAGCGCGTGGCGGTAGCGCTTCTCGGCGCTCTGTTCGCCGGGCAGCCAGATGCGTTCCACGCCGGGCAGGCGCTCGCTGCCGCGGATGTCGCGCACCAGGCGATCGACCTGCTGCTTGAAGACGGCCGGATCGCCGAAGGCGGCGAGGTCGATCACGAGGATGGCCTGGCCGGTGTTGGTGGTGGTGGTGAAGTCGGCGTTGAAGTCGATCACGTCGCGGCCCATGGCGGCGCCGCCCAGCGTGCCGGCCAGCAGGCCGACGATCAGCGCCAGGCCGTAGCCCTTGTGCTCGCCGATGGGCAGCAGAAAGCCTTCGTTCGAGCGCTTGGGGTCGAGCAGCGGCTGGCCCTGGCGGTCGATCATCCAGCCGGGCGGCATCATCTCGCCGCGCTTGGCCTTGGCCTTGACCTTGCCGTAGGCGGCGACAGTGGTGGCCATGTCGAGCACGACGGGCGGCTCCTCGGCCGTGGGAATGCCGGCGGCGATCGGGTTGGTGGAGAGCAGCATCTCCGCGCCGCCCCAGGGCGGCATGTGGTTGGCGTTGCCCACGGCGAAGTACAGGCCCAGCATGTCGTGCTGCAGCGGCTTGCGCGCATAGAGCGAGGCAGGCCCGGCGTGGTTGCTGTAGCGCGTGCCGACCCAGGCCACGCCGGCCGTGCGGGCCTTCTCGATGGCGAGATCGACAGCGCGCGAGACGACCAGATGGCCCATGCCGTTGTCGCCGTCGATCACGGCCATGGCCGCGCGCTCCTGCACGATGCGGATGTCCGGATGCTTGTTGATGCCGCCGGCCTGCAGCCGCTTGCTGTACTGGGCCAGGCGGATCACGCCGTGGCCGTCGCTGCCCTGCAGGTCGGCCTCGGCCATCAGCGCGGCCACCTGTGCGGCATCGGCGGGCGGCAGGCCCTGGGCGAGAAAGGCGCTCTCGATGAAGCGGCGCAGCGCTTCGAAGCTGACGGTGCGGACGGCGGAGGTGCTCATCGTTTTCATCAGTCGGCCTTGATGCCGCGCTCCTGGATCAGCTTGCGGTAGAGCTCGTACTGCACCTTGGTGGCCTGGCCGAACTCGGCCGCGCCCATGCCGCGCGGCGTGATGCCCAGCGCGATCAGCCGCTCATGGATGGCCGGGTCGGCCAGCGCCTTGGTGATCTCGACATTGAGCCGCTGCACGATCGGCTTGGGCAGCTTGGCCGGGCCGATCAGGGCGAACCAGGAATTGAAGGTGAAGCCGGGCATGCCCGCTTCGGCGAAGGTTGGCACGTTCGGGTATTGCGGCAGGCGCGCGGGCGTGGAGACCGCCAGCAGCCGCAGCTTGCCGGACTGCAGCAGCGAGACCACGGTGCCCAGGCCCTGCATGCAGGCGTCCACCTCGCCGGCCGCTGCGGCCACGGCCGCGGGCGTGGCGCCCTTGTAGGGCACGTGCATCATGTCCAGCCCGGCGCGCGAGAGCAGCAGCGCCATGCCGATGTGCTGCGGGCTGCCGTTGCCGCCCGAGCCGTAGCTGAGCTTGCCCGGCGCGGCCTTGGCGGCGGCGAGGAACTCGGCCAGCGTCTTGTAGGGCGAGTCCGTGCGCACGACCAGGCCCCATTCCACCGTGCCCACCAGCGAGATCGGCTCGAAATCCGTCAGCGTGTTCCAGGTCAGCTTCGACTGCAGGTGCGGCACCATCGTCAGCACGCTGTCGTTGACGCCGCCGAGCGTGTAGCCGTCCGGCACGGCGTGGGCGATCTTCTCGGCACCGATCATGCCGGCGGCGCCGGAGATGTTGTCGATGACGAAGGTCTGGTTCATCTGCTCGCCGACCTTCTGCATCACGACGCGCGCGCCGTTGTCCACGGCACTGCCGGCGGCCAGCGGCACGATCAGGCGGACGGGTTTGCTGGGCCAGTGGTCCTGGGCGAAGACGTCCAGCGGCGTGACCGCTGCGGCGGCCAGGGCGGAAAGCGCAGCACGGCGCGTGGTGTTCATCGGTTTGTCCCCGTGTTGGTCTGAGTAGATGCAGGAAGCGGGGCTGAGCGTAGGGGCTGGCGGCGCCAGCGTCCAATGCTGGATTTGCGCCGTGCCATATCATTCTGCGATTGCAGCCGAGCTCGCCATGCACCTCAGAACCCTGCGCTACTTCGTGACCGTGGCCGATGCCGGCAGCCTGACCGCCGCCGCCGCTGCCATACCGATTGCGCAACCGGCGCTGACCCGCCAGATGCGCGATCTGGAAGCCGAGCTGGGCGTGCAGCTGCTGCAGCGCCTGCCGCGCGGCGTGCGCCTCACGCCCGCCGGCGTGAGCGTGTATGAGTCCGCGCAGCGCATGCTGGCCGAAGCGGCGCGGCTGCAGCAGAAGCTGGCGCGCGATCAACTGCCCGAGAAGGCCACCGTCGTGCTCGGCGCCTCGCCCACGCTGGCGCGGCTGCTGTTGCCGGGCCTGTTCGAGAGCTGCATCGCGCTGCAGGACCGGCTCACGCTGCGCTCGCGGGAGGCCTTCACGCCGGCCTTGCTCGACTGGCTGGAGCGCGGCGTGGTGGACATGGCCGTCGTCACCAACCCCGAGGCCGGCCGCGCGCTGCTGCTGCAACCTCTGCTGACCGAGCCTTTTGCCGTCATCTCGCACGAGAGCCTGCGCCTGGGCGCCGTGCTGCAACCGAGCCAGCTCGCACGCATCCCGCTCTTGATGACGAGCCTGCACCGCGGCATCGTCGAGCGCCAGCTCGCGCCGCAGGGCAGGGCGCTCAACATCCAGGCCGAGATCGACTCGGTGGACTCCATCCGCGAGCTGGTGCTGCGCGGCCGTGGAGTGACCGTCATGCCCGTGTCGGTCTTCAAGGAAGGCGGCCAGCCGCCGCCGCAGCTGGTGATGTCGGAAGTCTCCGGCGTTCAACTCCATCGCCAACTGGTGCTGGCCACGCGGCCGGATCGTTATGCGAGCCCGGAGCTTTCCTTGGTGCAGGAGCTGGTGGACGCGGAGTTTGCGCGGCTGTCGCGCGCAGGAGCATTCAGCTTCGGCCGGTCCTAGTTCAACAACTCGCGCGAAAGGCGAAGCGCCAGATTGCGAGAAAGGCGAGCGCGCCAAAGAGCCCGTGAAGCCCCGCGAACAGCGAGCCTTCGAGAAACTGCAGCCAAGCGTAGGTCGTCGGAACGCCATCGCGCAGGAATTCGACGTACTGACCGTGCCAGGTGGCCGACATGGAGCTGCCTTGCGCCTCGCGGCGTGGCCAGAACAGGATCGCCACGGGAATTGCCGCGGCTCCGAAGCCGGCCAGGCCAACGTTGAATGCGGTGTCCTTCTTCAAGCGCCGCAGGCCGGCGAAGAGCGGTAGACCCAGAAGCAGGATGAAGGCGGCGGCGACAAGGCACACAGCAACGCACAGTTGCGCGATCTGGCGGAGATCATTGGCGCTCAGCGGATGGGGACTGAGCAATACGGATGGCGCCGTGTAGAGCAGAAGCACGAGGGGTTGGACGAGGATGGCGCCCAAGGTCGCCGCAATGAGCGCCTGGATGTATCGGAATCTGGGCCTTTCGATGGTGTTCGTTCGGGACATGGGTCTCGCCGTCGTTCCTCGATCCTTGCATCCTATCCAACCCGGGCGAAGCCGGAGACACATCGCATCCTTTCGATGTGACACTCGGCCCCCATGAAGCTCCGCCTGCCCAACACCTACGTCCTGCTGGTCATCCTCCTGGCCCTGATCGCTGCGGCGACGTGGCTGGTGCCCGGCGGCAAGTTCGACACCACGCAGGTCAACGGCAAGACGCTGATCGTGCCGGGCTCCTTCCACCTGATTCCGGCCAAGCCGCAGGGCTTCGTGGCGCTGCTCACGGCGCCGATCAAGGGCTTTGTGGAGGCGGGACTCATCATCGGCTTTGTGCTGCTGGTCGGCGGCGTGTTCAACGTGCTGCACAAGAGCGAGGCCATCGATGCGCTGATCAAGACGGTGGCCCGCGCGCACAGCCGCTCCGCACTCGTGCGCGCACTGGCCATTCCGGTGTTCTTCACGCTGTTCTCGCTCGGCGGCGCCAGCTTCGGCATGGCAGAGGAGGCGATCCCCTTCGTGCTGATCTTCATCCCGCTGGCCCTGGCGCTGCGGCTGGACACGCTGACGGGCGTGGCGATTCCCTTCGTCGGTTCGCAGATCGGTTTTGCCACGGCCTTCCTCAACCCCTTCAACGTCGGCGTGGCGCAGGGCATTGCGGGCCTGCCGCTGTTCTCGGGCCTGGGCTACCGCGCCATCTGCTGGGTGATTGCCACGGCGGTGTCCATCGCCTTCCTGCAGTGGTGGGCGGCGCGCATCCGCCGCAATCCGGAGCTGAGCCCGACCTACGCGATGGACCAGGAGCGCCGCGCCAAGCTCGACCTGGCCAGCTTCGAGAACTTCGCCGGCATGACGATGCGGCACCGCCTGGCGCTGACGATCTTCGGCGGTTCGCTGGCCGTGATGATCTGGGGCGTGGTGGCGCAGGGCTGGTACATCGAAGAGATCGGCGCGCTCTTCATCGTGATGGCGCTGCTGGTGGGTTTTGTGGCGCGGCTCTCGTCTGACGAATTCGTCGCCGCCTTCCTGCAAGGTGCAAGAGACCTCGTCGGCACCGCGCTCGTGATCGCGCTGGCCCGTGGCACCGTGATCCTGATGCGCGAGGGCCAGATCATCGACACGCTGCTCAACTGGCTCGCGCCCTTCGTGGCGTCCGAGAGCCACGTGTTTGCCGCGCAGAAGATGTTCATGATCCAGTCGGTGATCAACTTCTTCATCCACTCGGGCACCGGCCAGGCCGCGCTGACCATGCCGATCATGGCGCCGTTGGCGGATCTGGTGGGGCTGTCGCGCCAGGTGTCGGTGCTGGCGTTTCAGTTCGGTGAGCTGACGACCACCATCATCCCGACTTCGGGCATCACGGTGGGTGTGCTCGCGCTTTCTGGCGTTCCGTACACGACCTGGGTGCGGTGGCTGTTGCCCTTGCAGGGCTTGTATCTGGTGATGGCCTTGGTGCTGCTGGCGGTGCCGGTATGGATGGGCTGGTCCTGAGCTTGTCAGTCAGTCGGCAGGCGGGGGCTCGTTCTCGGTGAGCCGGTCGGGCTCCGTGGTGCGCAGGATTTCCTTCAAGACGGAAGTGGCGTAAGTCCCGGCGGGCAATGTGAACGTGAGCACGAGTTGATCGGCTTGGGGCCATTCCCATGACAGGTCCGCCGGGCTCGTCACCAGGGCGCGGCGCTCCTGATCCAGGCCGGCGTGTTCCATGCCATCGCACAAGGTGGCGTGACGCTCGGCCACGCCGTTTTCCAGGGCCTGCGCCTGATCGGTGGAGCTCACGCGGCCCCGTCCCCAGAGTGGTCCGGTGGGCCGGCCTGCCTCGTCCATCACGTCACCGGGCAGGGTCTTGCCCCACAGCCCCTGCTGAATCCGCAGCGCCAGCACTTCATTGAAGACGAAGGAGCGCACCGCCGACAGGTAGATGCCCTTCTTCTTCGGGTTGCGCACCCGGATTTCGCGCGCCAGCATGGCGCGGCCCTGCTCAACGTTGCCGCCGTCATGGCCGAAACGCTGAGCGCCGAAGTAGTTGGGCACACCCTGTGTCGCAACGGCCTGGAGGTTCGCCTCGACGGCATCGCGGTCGCCCGCCACGTCACGCAGCACGATGCGAAAGCGGTTGCCCTGCAGATCACCGCGGCGCAGTTTTTTCAGGCAGCGGCTCTGGCTCAGGACCTTGAACTCCGGGTGCTGGAGCCCGGTCAGATCGGGCATCTCGCCCTTTGGAAAATAGATGCTGAACCACTGACGGGTGATGGCGTAGCGGTCCTTGAGGCCGGCATAGCCCACGTCGATTTCCTGCACGCCGGCGGCATCGGCCAGCTGCTGGGCGACGAAGGCGGTGTTGGCGCCGTTCTTTTCGATCTCCAGCCAGATGTGGCCGCCTTCACCGGAGGGTGGATGCAGCGGCAGTTCGGTCACGATGAAGTCCTCGTTGAGGAGTTTCAGGGTGGCGCTGGCGCCGGTGGCCGGATAAGCGTCGGGCCACTGCGGCAGGGTCGTGTATTGGGCGTCGGTCATGGGCGCAGATTTTCCCCTCCTGCTCCTGATGGCTTGACATGCAGGCAAATGCCTGCCTATTATTCGCTAACGCACAAACACGACGGATGGACGCAGACAAGGTTTTCAAGGCGCTGGGTGACCCGACCCGCAGAAGGCTGCTCGATCTCCTTTGCGAGAAGAACGGCCAGACGCTGGGCGAGCTCTGTGAGCACCTGGACATGGCGCGGCAATCGACGACCCAGCACATCGGGATCCTCGAGGCCGCCCATCTGGTGAGCACGGTCTGGCGCGGCCGCGAGAAGCTGCACTTCATCAATCCGGTGCCGCTGCACGAGGTCTACGAGCGGTGGGTGCGCAAGTTCGAACGTCAGCGGCTGGAGCTGCTGCACGACCTGAAACGGGAACTCGAAGGAGAGTAGAGATGAGTGATACCAGCAAGAGCAGCTTTGTGTACGTGACCTTCATCCGTTCGACGCCGGAGAAGGTGTTCGAGGCCATCACCCGGCCCGAGATCGCGCGCCGCTACTGGGGCCACGAGAACGTGTCCGACTGGCAGCCGGGATCCGGCTGGCAGCACGTGCGCGACAACGCCGAGCGCACCGTCAACATCGTCGGCAAGGTGGTCGAGGCGGTGCCGCCCTCGCGCCTCGTGATCAGCTGGGCCAGCCCTTCGACCGCGCATGATCCGAAGAGCTACAGCCGCGTCACCTTCGAGATCGGCCAATACGACGGCAGCGACGGCGGCATGGTCAAGCTCATCGTCACGCACGACGAGCTCGAGCCTGGCAGCGGCATGGACAAGGGCATCCGCTCGGGCTGGCCGATCGTGCTGTCCAGCCTGAAGTCGCTGCTGGAGACGGGGCAGGGCATGGACGTGTTCGCCAAGCCGGCGGCCGCCGTGGCAGCTTGAGCGGCAGCGCCATGGACCGCCTCAAGACCCGCCCTTACACGGGCCGCTGTGCCTGCGGCGCGGTGCAGTACGCCACGCCGCACGAGCCCGTCTTCCAGAACCACTGCCAGTGCCGCGACTGCCAGCGCCGCAGCGGCACCGGGCGCGGTTCGTGGCTGACCTTTCCGCACCGTGCGGAGATGGAAATCACCGGCGAGCTGCGCTATTGGAAGACGGCGGCCGACAGTGGGCAAGTGAAGGTCCACGGCTTCTGCCCGGTCTGCGGCACGCCGGTGTGCCTGGGTTTCGAAGACATGCCGGACCTGGTCGCCGTGCCGGCCGGCAGCCTGGACGAGCCCGAGCGCTTCGAGCCGCAGGTGCTGACCTTCCGTTCACGCGGATGGGCCTGGGACGCGGTGGCGCCCTCGCTGCAGACCTTCGAGCGGATGCCGACGGGCTGAGCAGCGCGAGGGCTCAGTGCGTGCCGGTGTCCAGCACCAGCACGGACTTCGGCGGCAGCGTCAGGGTTCCCTTGAGCTCGACGCGCAGGCCGCTGGTCACTTCGGTGGCCATCACGCCGGCCGCGGGCAGCACCTCGTCGAAGCGCGAAAGGTCGAGCGTCAGCGGCTGCTCGCGGCGGTTGATGGCCACCATCACCAGGCCCGGCGCATGGCGGAAGAACACGTACGAACCCTCCTGTGGCACGTACTGCGTCATGCGGCCATGGGCGATGGCGGCGCTGGTCTTGCGCCAGTTCAGCAGGCGCGCCAGCCAGGTCTGCAGATCGGCCAGCTCTGGCGCCAGGCCGCGGCCCGTGAAGGCATTCACGGCATCGCCGGCCCAGCCGCCCGGAAAGTCGGCGCGCAGCCGGCCGTCGTCCTGCTCCTTGGGGCCGCGCACCGCGATCTCGTCGCCGTAGAAGAACTGCGGGATGCGCGGCGCGGTGGCCACGAAGGCGAGGGCGATGCGCTGCAAGGCCAGGTCGCCGTCGAGCGCGGCAAAGATGCGCGAGCGGTCGTGGTTGCCGGCGAAGAGCGTGAGGCGCGCGGCGTCCGGATAGAAGGCGTCGTGGGCCATCGCGGCGTAGAGCTCGTAGAGCCCGCGCTGGTGGCCCTCGGGCGTGGTGAGCGCCGCGCGCAGCGCGCCCTGCACGGGGAAGTCCATCATGCTGGGCATGCCGGCGTCGTAGCCGTCGCGGTTGCGCGCCCCGCGCTGCCAGTAGGCCCTTTCCAGCACAGTGGGATCCGAAGCTTGGAATTCACGTGACTTGAAGTCGCGGCC
>JADMIO011631543.1_pt1 | contig 46969 bp, 30 predicted proteins | sample 8958161 | NCBI WGS metagenome assembly JADMIO01 (sample SAMN16585339, study PRJNA669376) | soil metagenome | isolation source: Crop rotation soil | place: USA: Cullars Rotation, Alabama | collected 2011
TCGACCCCGCCGCGCCCCGGCTGCCCGTCTCGAGGCTCGTGCCGGTCGTGGCGTACGCGGTGGCGATGGGCTGGCTCGAAGGCGTGGTCGTCGTCTACCTGCGCGGGCTCCTCGGGATCGGGCGCGGCGAGGGCATGCCCACCTCGGCCGAGATCATGCGACGGGTCGCGTCGCTCCCCTGGCTGCTCGGCACGGAGCAGACGCGCGAGCTGGCGACCCTCGTCATGCTCGCCACGGTGGCCTGGCTCGCGGCGCCGCGCTGGCTGCCGCGTCTCGGCGCGTTCCTCGTCGCCTTCGGGGTGTGGGACATCGCCTACTACGTCACGCTCCGGCTCCTCCTCGGCTGGCCGGCGGGGCCCGGCACCATGGACCTGCTCTTCCTCATCCCCCCGCACCCGTGGTGGTACCAGCCGGTGTGGATCCCCGTCGCCATCTCCTGCGCAATGATCGCGTACGGCGTGCGGCTCTTCACCAATCGCGCGCCCGGGCTCACCTGAGCGCCGCACCGGTGTGGTACCGTCGCGCGGTTTCCCGGCCGAACGCACCGTCGCCGACACCTCGACGTCGCCCCCCGCCCAGAAAGGATCCCCCATGCGCGCTCCCTGGCCAGGCCCGCTCGTCGGGCTGCTGCTCGCCGCCCTCTCCTCGCCCGCCCTCGCCGTCCCGCCGCCGCGGCCCATCGACCCGGCGAACATGGACACCACCTGCGCCCCCTGCCGCGACTTCGACCAGTACGCGAACGGCGGCTGGATCGCCCGCACCACGCTCCCCGCCGCGTACCCCTCGTACGGCGCGTTCACGGAACTCAGCGACCGCAACCAGGACGTGGTGCACCGCCTGCTCGAGGATGCCGTCCACCAGGTGCGCTCGGGCGGCAGCATGGCGAAGCTCGGGCTGTTCTACGGCTCGTGCATGGATTCGGTGCGCGCGGAGGCCGACGGCGCGAAGCCGCTGCAGCCGGCGCTCGACCGCATCGCGGCGCTGCACGACGTGGCCGGGCTCTCGGCCGAGATCGGGCGCCTGCACAACATGGCGGTGCAGGGCCGCAACGAGCGCGCGCCGGCGCTGTTCTCGTTCGGCGCCACGCAGGACGCGAAGCACAGCGTCGAGATGATCGCCGCGGCGAACCAGGGCGGCATCGGGCTGCCGGACCGCGACTACTACACGAAGCAGGATTCGACCTCGCGCGCGCTGCGCGAGCGCTACGTCGCGCACATCGCGCGCAGCTTCGAGCTGCTCGGCGACGCGCCGGCCGCGGCCGCCGCGGCGGCGGAGAAGGTGATGGCGATCGAGACGGCGCTCGCGAACGCCTCGATGACCAACGTGCAGCGCCGCGACCCGAACGCGGTCTACCACAAGATGACGCTGGCCGAGCTGCAGGCGCTGGCGCCCGCGTTCGACTGGAGCGGGTACCTCGCGGCGCGCGGCGCGCCCGCGGTGACGTTCGTGAACGTCGGCCAGCCGGAGTTCTTCAAGGCCGTGAACGCGATGCTCGCGTCCACGCCGCTCGCGGACTGGAAGTCGTACCTCCGCTGGAACGTCGTCGCCGACGCCTCGCCGGTGCTGAGCCGCGCGTTCGTGGAGGAGGACTTCTCGTTCCGTCGGCTGCTCACGGGCGCGAAGGAGATGCAGCCGCGCTGGAAGCGCTGCCTGCAGGCCACCGACGTGGCGCTCGGCCAGGCGCTCGGCGAGGAGTACGTGAAGCGCACGTTCACGCCCGCCGCGAAGGCGCGGGCGCTGGCCATGGTCACGAACCTCGAGGCCGTGCTCAAGGACCGCATCACGGGGCTCGACTGGATGAGCGACTCGACGCGCGCGCGCGCGCTCGAGAAGCTCACGGCGTTCGGGAACAAGATCGGCTACCCGGACAAGTGGCGCGACTACTCGGCGCTCAAGCTGGACCGCGGCCCGTTCATCGCGAATCGCTGGCGCGTCGTGGACTTCGAGGCGCGCCGCAACCTGGCCAAGATCGGCAGGCCGTTCGACCGCACCGACTGGCGCTTCACCGTGCCGACGGTCAACGCGTCGTACTCGCCGAACGGCAACGAGATCACGTTCCCGGCCGGGATCTTGCAGCCGCCGTTCTTCGACGCGAACGCGGACGATGCCGTGAACTACGGCGGCATCGGCGCGGTGATCGGCCACGAGATGACGCACGGGTTCGACGACCAGGGCCGCCAGTTCGACAAGGACGGCAACCTGCGCGACTGGTGGACCGCCGAGGACGCGACGCGGTTCAAGGAGCGTGCGGACCGCGTGGCGAGCCAGTACGACGGCTACGTCGCGGTGGACGACGTGCATGTGAACGGCCACCTCACGCTGGGCGAAAACCTCGCGGACCTCGGCGGCGTCGCCATCGCCTACGCGGCGCTCGAGCGCTCGCTGCAGGGCAAGCCGCGGCCGCTGATCGACGGGTACACGCCGGAGCAGCGCTTCTTCCTCGCCTTCGCGCAGATCTGGCGGCGCAAGTCGCGCCCCGAGTCCATCCGCACCCAGGTGCTTACCGACCCGCACTCGCCCGGCCACTTCCGCGTCATCGGCCCGCTCTCGAACCTGCCCGAGTTCGCGCAGGCGTTCGGGTGCAGGGAGGGCGACGCGATGGTGCGCCCGGACAGCCTGAGGGCGCGCATCTGGTAGCAGCGGCGAACGCGGGACGGCGCCGGGACCCGGTCGGGACCCGGCGCCGTTTTCGTTCCCGTCTCATCGTCGAGACGGGCGCCGGTCCGGGCGGGTTTTCGCTTGTGGCGCTTTCGCCGTGTGACTAGGGTGCACCGGTCGGAATCACGTGGCTCACCGATTGGAACGCCCCCAGCGCCTCCCCCCTGCCGGCGTTCCTCTCCACGACGATGAAGGCCGCTTCATCGACTCCGCCCACCCGGGTGCGAGCATGCCTGGCCCGCGGCCTCGCCGAAGGATCGGCGATTCGGACCTCCCCCCGGAGCCGGCGTCCCGGTCACGCGCCTGGAGTCCCGCGCGCCCGCCTCCCGGCACACGCAGCGCTCGTGGCGCCCGCCCTCGCCGCTCCGGCCGCGGGATCGCCCGGACCTGCCGCACCGCCCATTCACCCGGAAGTGAAGCGCTCGAACCCTCCCCCGGACCGAGGAGTTCCTCCATGCCGCTTGGCCGCGCCATTCCCGCCGCAGCACGAACGCGCCTTCCCATCCTCTTCGCCACGGCCCTGCTCGCGTGCCTCGGGCTCGCGGGCCGCGCCGGCGCCGCCACCGTCGTCGTGGATCCCGCGAACCCCGGCGGCTGGATCATCCAGAACCGCGAGGACGCGACGAACCTGCTCACCACCACGCCCACGCCGACGGGCACCTTCGGCGAATACGTCGCGGGTCCCGGGGCGCCGCCGCTCGGCACGGGCAGCTTCCGCCAGAAGGTGGGCACCGACGGCAACGACGGGCAGCGCCTGATGACGAACGCGTACAACGGCATGCCGCTCTCCTCGATCACGACGCTCGGCTACTCGACCTGGGTCTCGAACTGGTTCGACGGCCAGGTCTCCTACATGCGGCTCTACCTGGACCTCGACAACAACGGCTCGACCGACGACGTCCTCTTCTTCGAGCCCATCTACCAGAATGGCGCCTACAGCGGCGACCCGGTCCCCAACCAGGGCAACCCGGCCCTCAACATGTGGCAGCACTGGGACGCGCTCGCCGGCGGCTGGTGGACGAACACCGGCGGCCCGCCGCTCGTCACCATCGCGAACTACCTCGTCGCGAACCCCGGTGCGAAGCTCGCGACCGACCAGCCGTCGCTGCGGGTCACGGCCGGCTCGGGCGCGCCGCCGTGGGACAACTTCGACGGCAACGTGGACAACGTCACGGTCAACAACACGACGTACGACTTCGAGACCAGTGACAAGGTGGCCGCGGTCTCGCCGGCCGTGTGCATCTCGAGCATCAATCCCTGCGTCACCGTCCCGGTCGTCTACACGCGCGGCAACAACACGCCCATGCGCGCCTACAGCGTGACGATCCAGCTGAGCGCCAACCTCACGCTGTGCGGCCCCGGCATCCAGTCCGGCGGCTACCTCACCGGTCCACAGGGCACGCAGATGCTCGTCACGCCGCTCGGCGGCAACGCCTACACGGTGGACGAGGCCATCCTCGGTCCGGCCGCGTGCGTCACGACGAGCCCCGGCACGCTGTTCACGATCCCCGTGTCGAGCGTGGCGCCGAACGCGGTCGGCACCATCACCATCACTGCCACCACCGCGCGCGACTGCGGCAACGCCCCGATCGCGGCGTACCCGGGCGCCTCGGCGAGCATCACCATCGACAACACGCCCCCCACGGCCATCACGAGCCTGGCCGCGGCGCAGCAGAAGCTCGGCAACGCCGTGGGCTACCGCACGAACATCAACCTGAGCTGGCCCGGCCCGCAGGTCGAGCCCGGCGCCACGGTGCAGGTGTGGCGGAAGGGCTTCGGCCACTACCCCGACTACGATGACGCGGGCGGCGCGGTGCCGGCCGTCCCGGCCACGCCCGCGGCGGCCGCGGGGAGCGGCTGGACGCTGACCGGCGTGGTGCTGCCGGCCGCGGACCTGCCTCCCTCGCGTGACTTCTGGTACTACGTCGCCTTCACCACGGATGCCTGCGGCAACGTGTCGGCGGCCTCCAACATGACGGGCGGCACGCTCGACTACCACCTCGGCGACGTCTCGCCGGGCGCGGGCCCGACCGCCGGCAACAACACGGTGGATGGCCTCGACATCTCGCGGCTCGGCGCGCACTACGGCCTCACCGGCGGCGCGGTCGCGCCGTTCGCCGACCTCGACGTGGGCCCGACCACGAACTTCAGCACCGACGCGCGGCCGACCACCGACGACAAGATCAACTTCGAAGACCTCGTCATGTTCGCCATCAACTACACGCCGTCGGTGTCGCTGCCGCAGTCGGCGATGACGCCGGTCGTGGACCGCGACGCGCTCACGCTCGACGCGCCGGCCGCGGTGGCGGCGGGCGCCCCCTTCACGGCGACGCTCCGGCTGCGCGGCGCCGGCGACCTGCAGGCGATCTCCACGCAGCTCGCGTGGGACCACGCCATCGCCGAGCCGGTCACCATGGACGCGGGCGGCGACCTGCTCGCGCAGGGCGGCGTCGCGCTCTCGAGCGGCCCGGGCAACGTGGACGCGGCGCTCCTCGGCCGTCGTGACGGCGGCCTGGGCGGCGACGGCGTGCTCGCGACGGTGACGTTCCGGGCGCTGCAGGCGGGCGCCCCGGCGGTCACGATCGCGCGGGTGGACGCCAGGGACGCGCTCAACCGGCCCGTGACGCTCGGCGCCGGCGCCAACGCGCTGCTCCCGACGACGACGGCGCTGCTGCCGGCGATGCCGAACCCGTTCCGCGGCAGCTCGACGCTCGCCTTCACGCTGGCGAAGAGCGGCCCGGTGGACCTGGCGATCTACGCCGTGAACGGGCGGCTCGTCCGCACGCTCGCGAAGGACACGCGCAACCCGGGCAGCTACCGGCTGGCGTGGGACGGCACCGACAACCTCGGCCGCCACGTGGCGCCGGGGCTGTTCTTCGTCCGCCTCTCGACGGGTGAAGGCCGCTTCACGCGCGCGGTCGCGCTCATCCAGTAGCCGGCGCCGGCACGGCCGGCGGGAGCGCCCGCTCCCGCCGGCCGGCGTCCGGTGGTCGCACGTTCACCGATCCGGGGCGGCGTTTCCGCGGCCCGCGCGACAGTTCTCCCGGGCACCCCGAGGACCCGGCTCATGCACCACGGAGGCCGCATGCGGTTCCCTGACAGATTCCTCGTGGCGACCGCGCTGGTCGCGGCCCTCACGGCCGGCTCCGCGCACGCCGCCACGCGCAACGTGCCCGGCACGTACCCCACCATCCAGGCGGCCGTGAACGCCGCGAACCCGGGCGACGTCATCGCCGTGGCGCCGGGCGTCTACCTCGAGAACGTCATCACCACGAAGTCCCTCGTCTTCCAGGGCGCGAACGCCGGCCTCGACGCGCGCAGCCCGCGCGGCCCCGAATCCATCGTGGACGGCCACGGCTTCAGCGCCTGCATCCAGCTCAAGGCGAGCAACTGCGTGGTGGACGGCTTCACGCTCCGCGCCGGCCAGGACAACGGCGTCAACGCCGGCGTGTGGATGGACGTGACGAAGAGCGGCAACCAGGTGCTGAACGACATTCTCACCGACAACGTCATGGGCGTCTTCGCGCAGTGCAGCGGGGCCACGCTCATCCGCCACAACGTCTTCGACGGCAACAACCGCTCGGGCCCGAACAACGGCACCGGCGTCTACGCGGAGAAGTCCACCAACCTGACGATCGAGGAGAACGAGTTCCGCAACCACGTCAACCACGCGGCGCGATTCGCCTCCTCCCCGTCCCCGAGCCACGCCAACCTCGTCTTCTCCTGCAATTCCGTGCACGACAACGGCAACGGCGTGCTCGCCATTGGCGTCTCGGGCGGCGCCTTCGACCGCAACGACTGCGTCGCGAACACGCTCACCGCGCTCTCGCTGGGCGGCGGCTGCACGAACGTGACGCTCGACGACAACCGCGTCACCGGCGGCTTCCGCGGCGTGCGGGTGAGCGACTCGGGCTTCGGCGCGGGCGACAACGGGAACATCACGGTGCGCGACAACGCGCTCGCCGGCAGCTCGCAGTTCGGGCTCGGCGTGCTGTCCGCCTGCCTCGGCACCGTGGATGCGCGCGGCAACTGGTGGGGCGCCGCCTCGGGCCCGGGGGGTGACGGGCCGGGCACGGGCGACGCGGTGATCGTCGGCGCCGGCATGAGCGTGGACTTCAGCGCCCACCGCCACAACGGCACCGACGCCGACCCGGCGCAGTGCGGCTTCCAGCCGCTCGCGGGCGGCGTGACGCCGATCCCGCCGGACACGACGCTCTGCCCGCTCCACCCCTGCCTCACCGTCCCGGTCGTGCTCGACCGCTTCGACCCGGCGAGCCTGCGCGGCTACAGCGTGACGCTGCAGCTCGCGAACCTCGCGCTCTGCGGCCCGGGGATCACCGAGGACGACCTGCTCTCGAGCATCGGCGGCACGCAGTTCCAGGTGGTGAACAACGGCGGCGGCTCCTACACCGTGGACGGCGCCATCCTCGGCCTGCCCTGCGGCGCCCCGGGCGGCGGGGCGATGTTCGACCTGCACGTCGCCGGCACCTCGCCGACCGGCCCCGGCACGATCACGGTCACCGCCGTCACCCTGCGCGACTGCAACAACCTTCCCATCCCGGGCACGCCCGGCCCGCCGGCATCGCTGCCCATCAACAACGTCACGCCGCCGCAGGTGACGGGGCTCGCGGCGACGCAGGTCAAGAGCGGGAACCTCCCGCCGGACGGCCGCACCGCGATCCGCCTCAACTTCACCGCGCCCGGCGCCCCGCTCACCGTGGAGGTGTGGCGGGCGCCGTTCGGCCACTATCCCGAATACGATGACGCCGGGGGCGCGGCGCCGGCCGTGCCGAGCTACCCGCCGGGCGCGCCGTGGACGCTCACCGCGGTGACCGCGGACGGCCAGACGGACAAGCCGCCGACGCGCGACTTCTGGTACTACGTCGCCTTCTGCCGCGACAGCTGCGACAACGTCTCGACGTCCGCGCGCACGCCGGGCACGCTCGACTACCACCTCGGCGACGTCACCAACGGCGTCACGCCGGGCCAGGGCAACGACGTCGTCACCGGCGTGGACATCTCGCTGCTCGGCGCCAACTACGGCATCGGCGAGACGGACATCACCACGCGCGGTGTCGAGTACCTCGACGTGGGCCCGACCACCAACTTCACCACCGACGGGCGCCCGACGACGGACGACCTCATCAATTTCGAGGATCTCGTGATGTTCGCGATCAACTTCGCGCCGGCGGTCTCGGCGCCGTCGCTCGCTTCGGCGCCGGCCCGCGCCGAGGCGGCGGACGCGCTGGCGCTCGAGGCGCCCGCGCACGTCACGGCGGGCGCGGACTTCACGGTGGCGCTGCGGCTGCGCGGGGCGGGCGACCTGCAGGCGATCTCGGCCCAGCTCGGCTGGGACGCCGCGGTGGTGTCGCCGGAAGGCGTCGTGCCGGGCGACTTCGTCGCGTCGCAGGGCGGTGTCGTCCTCTCGCCCCAGCCGGGCGGCGTGGACGCGGCGCTCCTCGGCGTGCGCGCGGCGGGCGGCATCGCGGGCGAGGGCGTGCTCGCGACGGTTCGCTTCCACGCGCGCGCCTCGGGCGATCCCGGCATCGTGCTGGCACGGCTGCTCGCGCGCGACGCGGCGAACCATCCCGTGGAGCTCGGGGCGACGCACGCGCCGGTCGCACCGGCGCTCCCGGCGCACCCGGCGGTGACGGCGCTGCTGCCGGCGGCGCCCAATCCGTTCCACCACACGGTGCAGCTCGGGTTCAGCCTGGCCGTCGCCGGCCCGAGCGAGCTCGCGATCTACGCGGTGGACGGACGCCGGGTGCGCACCGTCGCCGCGCGCGCGGTGCGGGAGCCGGGCGAATACCACGTGACGTGGGACGGGCGCGACGACGGTGGCCGGGCCGTGGCGCCGGGCATTTTCTTCGCCCGGCTCGAGAGCGGCACGGCGCGGTTCACCCGGGCGATCGTGCACGTGAGGTAGGAAGAACCGCGGCGGGTCGTGCGCGCGGGGTCGGGCCCGAGGGCCGTTCCCCGCGCGCGGGTCCGCCCATGACCACGGAATGGCGGAGGCGCACATGCCGAGCACGCTGGGAACTCCCGGGATCGCGCGACACCTGCGATCCCTGCTGTGGATCGCACTCGCCGCCGTCCTCCCGGCCGCGGCGCGCGCGCAGGGCGTCCACACCGCCCTCTCGCCGGCGCTGCAGGTGGTTGCGCCGGGCGACACGTTCTTCGTGACCTTCGACTGCACGCAGGCGGGGAGCGTGTTCAACGGCTTCGAGATGGTGGTGAGCTACGACCCCGCCGCGCTCACCTTCCTGCCGCGCGCCCCGCTCACGCTGCAGGAGGGCACGTACATGCGCGGCGCGTGCGGCAACACGTTCCACCACTTCGCGGCCGCGGGTGACTCGCTCGCGGTCACGGACGTCCTCCTCTGCAATGCCGTCGCGCTCCCGGGACCGGGGCAGCTCTACGCCTTCCGCTTCCGCGCCTCGAGCCTCGCGCAGGTGACCAGCGTCCACGTCCGCTCGGTGCTCTTCTACAACGACGGCGCGTACGTGGACCCCGTCACGACGGCCGACGCGACGGTCGCCATCGGGGTCTCGCTCGACGGCGGCCCGGGGGGCGCGGTGCGCGGTCTCTCGCTTCGCGCGAGCCCGAACCCCGGCCGCGGCGCCGTCGCGCTGGCCATCCACGCCGACGCCGCGGGGACTCAGGCCGTCACCGTGACGGACGTGGCCGGGCGGATCGTCCGGCACCTCGGCGCGGGATGGTTCGCCGCGGGTGCGCGCACCGTGGCCTGGGACGGGCGCGACGATGGCGGAATGCCCGCACGCAGCGGCGTCTATCTCGTGGCGCTGGAGGCGGCCGGCCACTCGGCGCGCACGCGCGTCACGCTGCTGCGCTGACGCCGCGAAACATCGGGACCCCGAGCGGCGACCGGGGGTAACAGTCGGCGAGGGCCCGGTCGGGTCCTCGCCGGAGGCGGCGCAAGCCCGCCTGCCCTCCGTTCGGGACCCGGACCTGGAGGCGCCATGAAGGGCATCCGCTTCGCCGCCGTCGGCCTGCTCCTGGAAGTCCTCTCGCCCGGTGGGGACGCCCGGGCGAGCATCCCGTCGCCGCAATACTCGACCGTGCCATCCTGCCTCGCCGCCTGCCCGAATGGCGACATTCCCTTCACGGTCGTGGTGAGGCGCTTCCCGGCCCAGCCGGTGGGCGGGGCGACGGTCGTGATCGACCTGACGAACGTTCCCGGCGTCGTGCCCTGCCCGTCCAACGGCACGGAGTCGTACTCGTACGATGCCGCCACCCGCACCCTGCGCCAGACGGCGGACCCGCAGGGCGTCGCGACGTTCCTCATCCGCGCGGGCGGCGCCTCCGCCGGGGACGTCCTCGTGTTCGCCGACGGCGTGCTCCTCCGCCACCTCCCCGGCGTCGCCTCACCGGACCAGGACGGCAATCACTTCGTGGACTTCACGGACCTCGCCCTCGCCCAGTCGAAGCTCGCCACGAACGATCCCGCGGCGGACTTCGATTGCGACCTCACCGTCACGCAGGCCGACGAGGGGTTCGTGGCGGGGCATGCCGGGCACGGCTGCGTCATGGGGCCGACGCGCGCGAAGCCGCGATCGTGGGGCGCGGTGAAGCAGGTCTACCGCTGAGCGCGGGCGGGCGATCGAAACGGGCCGGGAGCGAACACGCTCCCGGCCCGTCGCGAATCCAGGACGTCCTCGCGGCTACTCGCCGGCGCCGCTCTCCTCGCGCGCGGCGCCGGGGCCGATCTTCTCGGCCACCGACTTCGCCTGCAGGAACAGCAGCAGGTAGTCGCGCCCGCCCGCCTTCGAGTCGGTGCCGCTCATGTTGAAGCCGCCGAACGGGTGCACGCCGACGAGCGCGCCCGTGCACTTGCGGTTGATGTAGAGGTTGCCGACGAAGAACTCGCGCCGCGCGCGCTCGATCTTCTCCGGGTTGCGCGTGTAGACGGCGCCCGTGAGCCCGTACTCCGTGCCGTTGGCCACCGCGAGCGCCTCGTCGAAGTTCCGCACGGGGATCACGGCGAGCACGGGGCCGAAGATCTCCTCGCGCGCGATCACGGCGTCGGGGCGGATGTCGGCGATCACCGTGGGCTGGATGAACCAGCCCTCCTTCCCCGCCACGGGACCGCCGCCCGCGACGAGGCGGCCCTCGCGTTTCCCGCTCTCGATGTACTGCAGGATCTTGTCGCGCGCCTTCTCGTTGACGACCGGCCCCATCGCCACGCCCGCCTGGTCCGGCTCGCCGACGGTGATCTTCGCGACCTCCGCCGTGAGCTTGTCGAGGAACGGGCCCACCACCTTCTCGCTCACGATGGCGCGCGAGCAGGCCGAGCACTTCTGCCCCTGGAACCCGAACGCCGAGGCCGCGACGCCCGCGGCGGCGGCATCGAGGTCCGCCTCCTCGTCCACGATGATGGCGTCCTTGCCGCCCATCTCGGCGACCACGCGCTTGAGCCAGATCTGCCCGGGCTGCACGTCGGCGGCGAGTCGGTTGATGCCGATGCCCACCTCCTTCGAGCCGGTGAAGGAGACGAAGCGGGTCTTCGGGTGGCGCACGAGCGTGTCGCCCACGGTGGCCCCGCCGCCGGTGACGAAGTTGAACACGCCGGCGGGCAGGCCGACCTCCTCCATCAGCAGGAAGAAACGCCACGCGATGGCGGGCGAGTCGCTCGAGGGCTTCACGACGACGGTGTTGCCGGTCACGATCGCCGCCGTCGTCATGCCGGCCATGATGGCGAGCGGGAAGTTCCACGGCGGGATCACCGCGCCCACGCCGAGCGGCAGGTAGACGAGGTGGTTGCGCTCACCTGCGATCGGCGTGACCGGCTGCGGCCCGTCGTAGCGCAGCATCTCGCGCGCGTAGAACTCCATGAAGTCGATGGCCTCGGCCGTGTCGGCGTCCGCCTCGGGCCAGCTCTTCCCCACCTCGTAGACGAGCCAGGCCGAGAACTCGTGCCGGCGCTCGCGCATGCGGCGGGCGGCCTCGACCAGGTACGCGGCGCGCTCGGCGCCGGGCACGCGGCTCCAGCGCTGGAACGCCTCGTACGCGACCTCGACCGCCTGCGCGGCCTGCGCCTTCGTGCCGGACTGGAAGCGGCCGATCACCTCGGCCGGGCGCGCGGGGTTGCGCGACTCGAACGTGCCCTCGCCCTTCATCCGCTCGCCGCCGATGACGAGCGGCGCCTCCTGCCCGAGCTGCGCGCGCACCGTCGCGAGCGCCTGCTCGAACGCCGCGCGCGCCTCCGCGCGGGAGAAGTCGGTGAACGGGGTGGGCGCGTATTCGGGGAGCGCGCGCGGATCGAGGGGCGCGATCGGCCGCGTTGCAGTCGGGTTCATGGGACCTCCGGAAGGGCCGGCCGGGCGGCGCGCCGCGGTGGCCGGGTGGCGGGGATTGGGCTCGCGCGCAGTCTAGAGGCGCCACGGCGCTTCGGCAACGCGCCCGGGCGGACGGGAGCGCGCCGGCCCGGCGACCGCGCCCGGGTGCGGCGGGCGCCGCGCGTCGTGCGGCGCACGGCGACGGGATGGTGCATGCGGCCGGTCGCCTGACCGGGGCCGTCGTGCCCCGGCGAAGGGCGGCGCCCCGTGCTAGCGGACGCGGAGCAGCTTGCGCGTGGCGGCGAACGACCCGGCGCGCAGGCGCACGAAGTAGACACCCGAGCCGAGCGGGCGGCCCGAGGAGAGGCCGTCGCCGAAGCGCACGGAGTAGCGCCCGGCCGGCTGCGTCGCCTGGACGAGCGAGGCGACGTGCTGGCCCTGCAGGTCGAACACGTCGAGCGCCACGCGCGCCTCGACCGGCAGGGCGTAGGCGATCAGCGTCGAGCCGGTGAAGGGATTCGGGCGCGAGCCCTCGAGCGCGAACGCGGTCGGCGGCGGGCCCGCGACGCCGGTGCTCGCGGTGCCCGACCCGGTGACGCGGATCGCGTGCGGGCTCCCGGGGTCGTTGCTCGTGAACGTGAGCCAGCACGTGTCGGGCGCCACCGCCCCGGGACCGTAGAAGACGCCGAGCGTGTCCGAGGCCCCGGGCGGGACCGTCAGCGCGGTGCGTCCCGGGTGCACGTCGGGGTTCCCGCTCGAGATCCCCGAGAGCACGAGCGCCCCGGACCCGAGGTTCTGGAAGTGGAGCGTCGTCTCGTTGACGTAGCCCACCGGCGTGGGCCCGAAGTCGATCGGGTCGGGCGAGGCCTGCCACCGCGGGACGGTGATGGCGAACACCGCGTCGCTCGCGTCCACGAGCGCGCCGTTGCGCTGGCGCACGCGCACGCGCGCCTGCGGGGTCTCGAGGTCGGGGATGGTCCAGGTGTGGGCGCCGCCCGCGGCGGGCAGCGTCGGCGCGATCTCGAGCCACGCCCCGGCGGGGCCCGCCTGCACCTCGAGCGCCACGCTGTCCACGAGCGCGCTCGACCACGTCACGGCGTGCTGCGTCCCGTACGCCCACGTCTCGCCGCCATTGGGCGCGGTGAGCGCCAGGTGGAGCGTGTCGGTGCCCGAGCCGGTGAGGCCGACGTCGGTGGGGCTCGTGGGCGCGTTGCTCGTCAGCACGAGCGTGGCCGCGTAGGGCGCGGGCGCGGTCGGCGCGAACGTCACCCCGAGCGTGTCGCTCCCACCCCCGGGGACCGAGAGCGCCGTGCGCGCGGTCGTGAACGCGGGGTTGCCGGTCGAGACACCGCTCACGACGAGCGATCCCGTCCCCGGGTTGGAGATCGTCAGCACGTGCGTCGCGCGCGCGCCGAGCGCCACGGCGCCGAACGCGAGCGATCCCGGCGCGACGCCGATCGCGGGCTGGGTGATCGAGAACACGGCGTTGGACGGGTCGAGCGGCGCGGCGTCCCACGCGTCGCTCGCGCGCACGAGCGCCTGCGCGGTCACGGCCGCGGGCACCGTCCACGCGTAGCTGCCGGCCGAGCCCGCCACGTCGGCGATGAGGTGCCAGGAGTCGGCGGGCGAGGTCCGGTACTCGAGCCGCACGAGGCCCAGGTTCGTGCCCGTCCAGGTGATGGCATGCACCGACCCCACGGCCCATCCCTCGCCGCCGTTCGGCGAGGTGACGGTGATGGCCTGGGTGTTGTTGGGCGTGAACGCGTAGGCGAAGTTCATCTTCCAGATGCCGTTGCTCTGCTCGGCGAGGAACAGCGCGCGGTCGCGCGCCAGGAGGCTGTAGTTTGCGAACGGGAGGTGCGTGGAGTCCGCGGTGGCGAACGTGGCGCCGTCGAGCGAGAGCCAGCTCCGGCTCCCGGTGTAGACGGCGTACATCACGACGTTGGGGTCGTCCTTCGCGATGTCCGTGCCCCACGTGCTCAGGGTCGCGGTGACCGGCGCCCACGAATTGCCGTAGTCGGCCGAGCGGTTGGTGCCGCCCGCGCTCCAGTTCGTGCCGAACGAGACGTTGTTGCGCAGCCGGCTGCACGACATCCCGGGCACCTCGGAGCCGCCCGACAGGTTGGTCCAGCGCAGCGACCACGTGCGGCCGCTGTCGGTCGAGCGCCAGAGCTGGCCCTGGCCGACGTTCGTCGTCCCGTCCCCCACCTCCATGATGTTCGAGCTGTCGGGGACCACGATCATGTCGCAGGGACTGCGGAAGATGGTCGTGCCCCACTTCGCCCACGTGCTCCCGAAGTCCGTGGAGCGGTAGAGCGAATCATTGTCCCCGCCGAAGAACACCGTATCGGGCTTGTCGGGATTGACCTCGAGCGGGATGCCGTACTCGCCGAAATCGTGCGTGAGCTTGTCCGACCACGTCACGCCGCCGTCCACCGACTTGAAGACGCGGCGCAGCGGCGAGATCGTGGTGAGCACCGAGGCCGTGAGGAACACGTTGCTGTCCTTCGCCGAGATGACGAAGGCGTTGGTCTGGATCACGTCCGGGATCGGGTTGCCCTGCGCCTGCCAGGTCTCCCCCTCGTCGCGGCTGCGGTAGACCTGGCCGCCGATCAGGCAGAAGAGCGTGTTCGGGTTGAGCGGGTTGATCGTGAGGGTGCCGCCGCGGACGGATGGCGAGCTGGGCAGCAGGCGCGACGTCCAGCTCCGCTTGAGCGTGCCGCCGCCGGGCAGGGCCCACGTGGCCCCGAAGTTCGTCGAGTGGATCACGACGCGGTTGCGGCCCGTCGCGGCGAACCCGGAGGCGCCGGCGAGGAACAGGCTCGAGATGGGCGCGTGCAGGTTGTGCGGCAGGAACGTCCACGTGCCGCCGCCGTCCACGCTGCGGCGGATGAACCCGCCGCCGCCGGCGAGATAGACCGAGTCGGGCGACTGCAGCACGACGCAGCGGACGTCCGACTTCGCGTCGAGCCGGAGGTTGACCGGCGCCCACTGCGCGCCTCCGTTCACGCTCCGGAGCGCGGTGCCCTGCGCGCCCACCACCCACAGCGTGGCGCCGCTCACGTCGAGCGAGAGCAGGTCCCGGGTGGTGCCGACCGCGACCGGGGTCCACACGGCGCCGCCGTCCGTCGTCTTCGCGACGAAGCCGCCGGCGCCCGCGACCCAGCCGACGAGCGGCGAGGTGAAGCGCACGGCGAGGAGGCGCTGCGCGGTGCCGCTCGCCTGCGGCGTCCACGCGGCGCCGGCGTTCACGGTCTTGAAGATGGCGCCGCCGTCGCCGACGACCCAGCCGATCGAGTCCGTCACCATGTGGATCGCCCGCAGCGCCGGGATGCCGGCCACCGCCGCGAACGTCCATGTGCCGCCGTTGTTCTCGCTGCGGTACACCCGGCCGCTGTCGCCGGCCACCAGCACGCGCAGGTTGCGCACCGCGACCGCGCGCAGCGTGCGGCTCCCGAGGTTGGCGAACGACCACACCACGCCGCCGTCGGTCGAACGGTAGTAGCGCCCGCTGTCGCCGACCGCCCACACGTCGAGCCCGTCGCGCGAGAACAGCGCCTGCGTTCCCTGGGCGTGCGCGGCGGCGGCCGGGGCGAGCGTCACGAGCGCGAGCAGGAGCAGGCGGCGAAGCGTCTTCAATGCGGCCCTCGAAGGTGTCGGGTCAGGGTGTGGGCGCGAGCCGCGCGATGGTCTCGATCTCGGCGAGGCCGACGGCCCGCCGGCCGAGCACCCGCCCCGTCGCGCGCAGCACGCGGAACTCGAGCCGGTCCGCGACGGTGGGCGCGCACGCGATGCGCGTGCCCCCGGCCGCGAGCGGCCGCGCCACCGGGAACCGCGCCACGACACGGTCGCGATGGTAGAGCACCACCTCGGATTCGCGCACGGCCAGGTCGGTCTTCTCACGCGGGTTCACGCCGAAAGCGTAGAGGACGACCGCCCGCACTTCAATCGGCGAGCCCCAATCCATGCGGATCCACTGGGCGGTGTCGGATTGTGCAATCCAACCCACCGTCCGCGGATTGCCCTTTGCACGACGGTCGGCCACCGCCCGTGCGCCGGCGCACTCCGGCGCGGTGGACGATGCGGTCACGGCGGCCGAGGGCGAGGCGTTCGTCCACGCGGCCTCGGAGGCGCTCGTGGCCACCGCGATGGCGGAGTGACCCGTGTGGCAGCCGACGCACTGCGTGCCGCCGCCCAGGCGCGCGAAATTCATCCCCGGCACGTGCGCGGGGCCTCCCGCCGAGCGCAGCACGTGCCCGTGCGCGTCGATCAGCTGCTCGAACATGGGCGTGTCGGCCGGGAGGTCCTCGAGGTGGACGGCGCCTGCCGCCGTCACCGCGGCCTCGCGGAAGAGGACGACGGTGTCGCGTCCCTCGGCCTCGGGCCGCGCGAGCGGGGCGAAGAAGCGAATGCGCACGCCCTGCTGCATCGGCGGTGCGTCGGGGAACGGCGCGTCCACCGGCGCGTTCGCGAACACGTTGAGGCAATCGAAGCGGAACGTGCGGTCCCCGGCGCCGAGCGCCTCCGGGCGATCCGCCGGCAGGCGCGGCAGGTCCTCCGCGATGGCGACCGGCAGCCGCGGCGGCGTGCGGCGCGCCTCGAGCGGCGTCGCGTCGAGCCGCGCACGATCGCCCGCGGCGAGCACGCGCGTGAGCCCGCGGCCGTCGCGGCCGACCACCCAGAGCGCGAACCGCCCGTCGCCCGCGTGGTCCATCGAGAGGAGGACGCGGCCGTCCGCGAGGGCCGCGGGCGAGCAGGCGCGGTTGCCCGCGGGCGTGAGCGGCGTCGCGGCCGCGAAGCCGCCGGCGAACGCGCGCACCCGCGTCGCGCCCGGATCCCCGATGAGCGAGGCGTGCGCGGCGGCCACGCCGACGAGCGTGCCGTCGGCGAGCACCAGCGGCTGGTAGGCCATCTGGGAGGCGCGCGTGCGCGGGTCCCCGCCGGCAAGGCGCATGGCGCCCCCGTCGGGCAGGATCGAGATGGCGTGCCACAGGTCGATCGTGTCGCCGGGCACGGCGCGCGTGGGATCGAGCGTGAGCCCGCCGGCGTCCACGTCGCTCGCGAGGAAGCGGTTGAACCACCATCGTGCGTAGACGATGCGGCCCGTGTTCGGGTCCACCGTCGGCTCCTCCGCCCCGTTGCGCTCGGCCGTGATGCGGCAGAGGCCCGCGCCGTCGCGCCCGACCACCCACAGGTTCGTCGCCGGCACGCCCTGCTGCGCGAGCTCGGGGAAGCGCGTGCTCGCGAAGCAGAGCCGCCCGTCGGGGAGCCAGCACGGGTCGAGGTCGTCCCAGCGCGCGAAGCGCGATGCCGAGGCGCCGAGCGACGCGCGATCGAGCACGCGGTCGTCGCGGGTGACCGGCGCGAGCCCGCGGCCATCGGCGCCGGCGAGCCAGATGCGCCATGCGGCGCCCGGCCCCCGCTCGAGAGCGGCGAAGGCGACCCACGCCCCGTCCCACGACACGCTCGGGTCGCTCACGTCGGCGAAGCGGTCGGTCGCCAGCAGCGGATGCACGCGGCCGTCACGCTCGCGCACCTCGAGCCGCCCACCCGGGGCGAGCGCGCGCCCGGCCGGCCCCATGCCGGGGATCGCGCCTCCGGCCACGGGCGTGCGCGCGACGTACACGAGCCGCGGCAGCGAGGGCGCGGGACCCGGGCGCGTGAGGGCGGCGGCCGGCCCGGCCAGGGCCGCCGCGAGCGCCAGGGCGAGCCCCGGGCGGAGGCGGGAGCGATGCATCGTGCGCCGCTAGCGGAGCAGCGGGAAGCGGTGGGCCAGCGTGCGGCCGTCCACCGTGAGGCGCACGACGTAGAGCCCCGGCGGCGCCGCGCGCCCGTGCTCGTCGGCGCCGTCCCACGGCACCGCGTGCGCCCGCGCCGGGAGCGCCGCGCCGTCGAGGAGCGTTCGCACCGCGCGACCGCCGATGTCGTAGACGACGAGCCGCACGCGCGCCGGCGCCTCGAGCGTGAACGACAGCGTCGTCGCGCCGGGAGCCGGCGTCGGCCGCGGCGGCGGGAACTGGAAGGTGAGCGTATCCCCCGGCGGCGGTGGCGGCGGTGGTGGTGGCGGGTTGGTGTCGCTCACGGCCGCGACGATGCGCCCGATGAACCCGGTGTGGGCGGCGAAATCCACCGCCTGCCGGCAGTACCACAGCGCGCCGTCGGGTCCCTGCAGCCAGTCGCTGGTCTCCGCGAATCCTTCGCCCCAGTTCGCGCTCGAGGGTTGGCCCGGGACGGGCGCCGCGACGTGCCACGACGCGCCGCTGCCCTCGAGCCGGCGGAGGATGCCGGTGTAGTACTCGCCGAAGAAGTAGTCGCCCTCGTACGGCGCGGGGAACGTCCGCGCGCCCGCCCCGCGGCGATAGACGCCGGCGCTGATGATGGCCGCGGTGCCGATGGCGTTGCGGTCGAGCACGTAGATCGGGTCGTCCCCGCGCACCGAGTTGAGGCAGCTCTCGAACGGCGTCGTTCCCTCGTAGGCGGGCCAGCCGAAGTCCCGCCCTCCCCCGGCCGCGCGGTCGATCTCCTCCCAGCGCGCCTCGCCCACGTCGCCGATGAACAGCGCGCCATCGGCCGGGTCGATGTGGAAGCGGAACGGGTTGCGGAGCCCGATCGCCCACACGAGGCGCGCGTTCGGGTTCGGGTGGCTCGCGAAGGGATTGCCGGGGGCGACGAGCAGCGCCTTGTCCGCCGGGGCGCCGCCGCCGTCGGGAACGCGCGACACGTCGAGGCGCAGGATGACGCCGCGCAGGCTCACGGTGTCCTGGGCGTAGCAGCGCGCCGCATCCTCGCCGAGGCTCACGTAGAGCATGCCGTCAGGGCCGAAACGCAGCGTGCCGCCGTTGTGGTTGTAGGCGGCGTCCGGGATGTCGGCGAGCAGGTCGCGCCGCGAGGCGGGGTCGATCGCCAGGTGCCCGTCGCCCGCGAACGCGACGTCGCCGCCCGCCTGGTACCGCGTGACCCTCACCTTGCCGAGCGCGGCATCGGTGCAGTGGATGTAGACGTAGGGACGCTCGGGCCAGCCGGGGTCCACGACGATCCCGAGCAGCCCGCGCTCGCTGCCGACCGTGTTGACGTTCGCCACCGTGAGCACCGGGTCGGGCGTGGCGAGCGCCCCGCGGACGACGAGGCGGACGCGCGCGGTCTTCTGCTCGACGAGGAGGAGGCGCCCGTCGGGCGTGAACGCCATGCCGGTCGGGTAGTCGAGCCCCCCGACGAGGACGCTGTCGGCGAAGCCGGTGGGCACCCGGGCGGCCATCGCCGCGGGAACGCGGGACCCGGCGACCATCCCGGCGATCACGACCGCGAGCATGGCGAAGGCGGGCGCCCGCCGGCGCGTCCCGCCCCGTACGACGTTGGCCATCGGCTCTCCTGTCCCTTTCCGCGCCACTGGGGATGCGACGTTCCTACCACATGGTGCGAAACGACGCACGGCGTATCGCGCGTCTCGGGAAGGCGCGGTCACCAACGAAAAGCGGAGCCCGGCGGGTGCCGGGCTCCGCTTCCCTCATTGCGTGGACGCGGCTACTTCCAGAGCTTCTTGATGCGACCCCAGCTCGTCGCCGGCGCGGCCGTGGCATCGAGGTGGAGCTGGCCGCGAATCTCGCCGCCCGGGAACGCGTTCGTGTGGATGTTGAGGTAGTAGAGCCCCGCGATCATGTCGGAGACCTGCGCATTCGTCATCGCCGGCCACGTGCCGACGAGCGTGCCGGACGTCGAGCCGATGTTCTGGTTGATCCCGAAGATCACCGGGCCATTGACGCCCGCGGCGGCGCGATGGAAGTGGTTCGCGATGACGGTCGAGACGAGTCCCGTGTAGGGAACCGAGTAGCTGAGCGAGGTGCCGGCGGCGTCGATGACGACGATGCCGTTGCCGATCCCGGGCGACCCGTTGGCCGGGACTTCCTGCGTGCCCTGGAGGGTCGCGACCAGCCCGGTGTCGGCGGCGGCGGCGGCGGCGAGTGCCAGCGATGCGGCGAGCGCGAGGACGATGGAGTAACGGAGACGCATGAGGCACTCCTCCTGACGGGATGGGGGACGACCTGCCGATGTTCCGGCGCGTGGGCATGCCGGAGAACCGTGGCGCAAGATCGCGCGAGGCGAGTGTCCGGGGTGGAACGCGCAAAGTCAACGACACACTGCAATCATGCGGGCGGAATGCACGTCCTCGTTCACTGGAGCTGAACTCGATCACGGCAGGAATATATGGTCCGCCGCATCGGGCCGCGATACAATCCGGCCCTCACGGCCCGGCCTCGCGCCCTCCTGGCCGTGCGATCCAGCACGTTCGGCGCCTTGCGAAAGCCCGCGTCCCCCTTGTTCCAGGAGCCCAGCGCATGCGTCCATCCCCCAGCCTCGCGATCCTGCTCGCCACCCTCGCCCTCGGCCTCCATCCCGGTCCTGCCACGGCGGCGGAGCACTGTGCGGGCATGGCGCAGGTGACCCCCGTCCCGGGCGCGCCCGAGTGGTTCCGCATCCGCACGGCGCACGGCGAGACGATCGCGCGCACCCCGCCGGTTCGCGCCGCGGCCTCCCGCACGGGCGCGCTCTTCACGATCAACGCGCTCGACGGGACCTGGGACGCCGACAACAACCCGGCGACCGTGCAGGACACGCTCATCGTGCCGATCGGCTCCACCGTGCGCTGGCACCTCGTGACCGGCCTGCACACCGCCACGAGCGGGCACGATTCCGGGGACCTGAACGCGGGCAAGGCCTTCGACGTGTTCCTCCAGCCCTCGACGCCGAACTTCGACTCCACGTTCACCGCGCCGACCACGGTCTACTTCTTCTGCTACTTCCACGAGCCGGTCATGGCCGGCGCGCTGATCGTGCGGCAGAACGCCGACGTGCCGGGCGCGGGCCCCTCGCCGTACGCCGAGTTCTCGCGCCCGCCATCGCCCAATCCGGCGCGCGGCGCGGTCTCCTTCGCCGTCACGCTGCCGCACGAGCAGATGGTGGACCTCGCCATCGTGGACGTCGCCGGCCGCCGCGTCGGCGCGCTGGTGCACGACCGGCTCGCGGCCGGCGAGCACGCGTTCACGTGGGACGGCCGCACGAGCGCCGGCGCCCGCGCGGCGACCGGGCAGTACCACGTGGTGTTCCGCGCCGGCGGCACGGTGCAGTCGCGCGCCTTCAGCCTGCTGCGCTGACGCAATGACCAACGCGAAAGCGCCCCCGCGGCATGCCGCGGGGGCGCTTCGTCGTTCCGGTGGGACTGTCGCGCCTCAGCCGCCGCCGTTCGGGTAGCGCGAGAGCGCCTGCTCCACGATGGCGCCGATCAGGTCGGGGTACGAGCGCCCGGACTGCTTCGCCGCCATGGCGAACTCGGAGCTCGGCAGCAGGTAGGGGTTGGGGTTCACCTCGAGCACGTGCAGCGTGCCGTCGGCGGCGAGCCGGAAGTCGATGCGGCCGTAGTCGCGCAGCTGGAGCGCCTGGTACGCCTGCACCGCGACCTCGCCAATGCGCTTCGTCAGCTCGTCACCGAGATCGTCCGGCAGGAAGGGCCACGTCTGCTTGTAGGCCTCCGTGTCCTCCTCCCACTTCACCTCGGCGCCCGCGATCTTCGGGGTTCCCTTCGGCAGCTTCGACAGGTCGAGCTCGACCACCGGCAGCGCCTCGGGCTTGTCGTTGCCGAGCACGGCGACGTAGAGCTCGCGCCCCTCGATGTACTCCTCGATGAGCGCCGGCGTGTCGAACTCGGCATGGATGTAGTCGATGCGGTCCATCAGCTCCTTGATGGACGTGCACACCGCGCCGAAGTGGATGCCGATCGAGCCGTCCTCGCGCGCCGGCTTGACGATGACCGGGAACTGGATGTCGTGCGAGTGCTCGGTGCGCCCGCGGTAGACCGTGGCGAAGTACGGCGTGTGGATGCCGTGGAAGGCGAAGATCTTCTTGGCGAGCGCCTTGTCCTGGGCGAGGAAGAGGCCGTGCGAGCCCGCGCCGGTGAAGCGCCGCCCGAGCAGCTCGAGGAAGCCCGCGACCTGGCTGTCGTGGCTGTCCTCGCCGCGGAAGGATTCGACGAGGTTGAAGATGAGGTCCGTCTCGGACTGCGCGATCTCGATCAGGCTCTCGCGCGAGCCGTCGAGCCGGAGGTAGACCGGGTTGTGCCCGCACTTCTTGAGGGCCTCGTAGACCTCCTGGACGTCCTCCTCGGGCGACTTGCGCCGGGGACGGCTGTCCTCGGCCTTCTCCTCGTCCTCGTCCCACCAGAAGTCGTACAACACGCCGATTCGTAGCTTCGCCATGGCGCTCCTCGCCGGTTCAGATCCGGAGTCCCGCTCCTCGGAACCCCACGCCTCAGCCCTGGACGAACTTCCCGCGCGTGAGGTAGTTCATCGCGAGGGTCGTGCCGTACGCCGTCAACTCCACCAGGTAGGCGGGCTCACGGCCGACGAGGGCGAACAGCCTCAGCTCCCGGCACGTGCGGATGATGCGCTCGACGAGCGCCCGCACCACCGGCCGCTTCACCCCGGTCCAGTACGTGATCTTGTCGGTGAGCACCTTGCGGTGCTCCTCCACCAGTTCCCATGCCGGGCGGATGCCCTTCCGCCGACGGCCCTGGGAAACGAACAGGTCCGCCAGGTCCGTGCCCAGCGCGATGTTCACCGCGGAGCCGTTCTGGCGCATGTGGCGGCGGTAGAACTGCTCCACCGTCACCTTCATGTCCTCGACCGTGATGTCGAAGTCGCCGGTCGTCACGAGCGGCTCCTGGGCGCGAATCCTGCGCGCCACCCGGTCAACATAGCGCAGCTTGCGGATCGCGGGCCATGCTTTGTATTTGATCCGCCAGTTCGAGCGCGGGGTCAGCCACACGGCGAAGGTCTCGGCGAAGTCCTCGTCGGGGTGCTTCTGCGCGTACCATCCCGCGATGTGGCGCACGTACTTCCGGCTGAAGGGAACGGGACGGTAGTAGTCGCGGTAGCGGCGATTGAACGGGCCGAACAGCGCACGCCACTCGGGCGTCGCGTAGAGCCGGTAGGCGTAGTTGATCGCGTGCCCCGCCTCGTGGCGCATGTACATCATGATCTCGCGCTCGTCCTCGAGATCGTTCATCTCGCGCTCGAGCCGGGCGAGGTGCGGGTCCGCGAGGTAGAACGGGATGCCGATCACCGGGTGGCCGTCGGGACATCCCCACTCGTCGGTGAGGTAGCAGACCGGGCGGAATCGGCGGATGCCCTTGCGCTCGAGCTCCCGGTAGAGCTGGTGCACGTAGCGCTCGACCGGGGATCCCTCGAGCCGGAGCCCGAGCTGGCTGATGCGCTTCCCGAGGAGCTCCTGGTCGGCGGATGGACCCTTCTCGAAGTCGGACACGGGCACGGATGCTAACCGGTGCCGCCGATGGCCTCAAGCGAACCGCGGCCCGACGCCGCGGCCCGGGGCCGCGGCGGCCCGCGATGGACACGGGGCGCGACCCATCCACCGCGCGTGCGCGCACCGCGACCGCGCCGCCCGCGGGAGGTCAAGCCGCGGCAAAGAAACCGGGCTGGGCGCGCGGTGCGTGTTATAACACGAACCATCGCCGCGCCCCGGCTCATCCGACGCGGGACTCCGGGCGCGGATCGGGCCGCCCGGTGCTACTCTTCGGCCATCCCGTTCCCCACACTTCTTCGGCCGGCCCTCTGCGCGCGCCGGAAAGGAGCACCTCGTGAAGCGTTTCGTCCTCGTGGCCTCGAGCGCGGCGGTGCTGCTCGTCGGCGCCGTCTCGCTCGCCGCCGCGGAGCCCCGCACCTACTCGATCGACCGCGCCCACTCGGAGGTCGGCTTCAACGTGCGCCACTTCTTCAACAAGACGCACGGGCGCTTCAACGACTACACCGGCACCATCGTCTTCGACCCGAAGAACGTCGCCCTCTCCTCGGCCGAGGTGGTGATCCGCGACTCCAGCATCTTCACGGGCGTGGAGCGGCGCGACAACCACCTGCGCACGGCGGACTTCTTCTGGACCGAGAAGTACCCGACGATCACGTTCAAGAGCACGAAGGTGGTGCCGGGCAAGGACGCGAAGCACTTCGCGGTCGAGGGCAACCTCACGATCCGCGACGTCACGAAGCCGGTCACGCTCGACGCCGAGCTGATCGGCATGGGACCGCTCGCGATCAACGGCCAGTCGATGGGAACGCAGGCGGGCTTCGAGGCCTCGACGACGATCAATCGCAAGGACTTCGGGATCGTGTGGAACAAGGTCGTGGATCAGGGCGGCATGATGCTCGACGACGACGTGGAGCTCGTCTTCAGCATCGCCGCGATGAGCAGGGACAATGCACCGGTCGCCGCGCCCGCCGCCGCCACGGCGCCGGGCTCCGGCAAGTAGCGCCACCGTCGCGCGATTCCGCGCAGGATGCGGCCCCGGGGATTCCCCGGGGCCGTTTTCGTTGCGCCCCGCCGGCTGCGAAAGCGGCTGGCGGCCGGCGCGTTGGCCGTGGGGCACCGGCGCCGCGCGGGCGCGACTCAAGCCCCAGTCAACCCGCGTCCGCGACACTCCTCCCGTTCGAGGCCGGCGCCCGTCCGGCTTCGCCACGGAGAGGAGGAACCCATGCAGCTTCGATTCCGTTATGCGAGGCCTGCGGTCCTCGCGGTGCTGGCCGCCGCGACGCTCGCCGCCTGCATCGCCCGCGCCGGGGTGCCGGTCGCGCGGCCGCCACGCCCATCCGTCGCGCCCGCGCGCGACCTGCGCCACCCCATCGACGTCCACGTCACCGCGTCCGGTCCCGTCGCGCACGGCGCCACGGTGCGCCTGCACGTGGCCGTGACCCCGGTGCGGGCCCTCGAGCGCGCCGAGGTCCGGCTCGTCTCGAGCGGAGGCGCCGCCCTCTCCGGTCGCCGCGAGGCTTCGCTCGGCGCGGTGCGCCGCGACGAGGCGCGCGCCGCCGATTTCGAGGTCGTCATCCCCGCGACGGGACGGCAGTTCCTCGTCCAGTTCCAGGTGAGCGGGCAGTCGGAGGGCGCGACGCTCACGCGCGGGGCCACGTACAACCTCCTCCCCGACGGACCGGCCGAGGTGGGACGCCGGGTGCAGGGTCCCGACGGGAGCGTGCTGGAGTTCGGCGCGCGGAGGATCGCGCGATGATCCGCCGCCTCGCGATGCTCGCCCTGCTCGCGCTCCTGCCCGTGAGCGCACGCGCCTTCACCGTCTCCGGCCGCTTCCTCTACGAGGACCGGATGTGGAACGGTTCGGGCTATACGGGCCTCGTGCAGAACCTCCCGATCCGCCACGCGCGCGTGGACGTCGTCAACGCCGTGACGCAGCAGTCGCTCGCCTCCGGCGCCACGGATGCCGCCGGCTTCTATTCGGTCCAGGTGACCGGGCAGATCGCGCCCGTCAGCCTCTACGTCCGCTGCTCCACCGACGGCGCCACGGCGGGCTATTTCGTCCGCGTCGTGGACAACTTCGTCCGCGTCCCCACGGTGGGGCTCGAGCTCACCGCGTCGCAGACGTATGCGATCCGCACCGACACGACGCTCGCGCACGATCCGACGCAGCCGCTCGCGGCCGGGACGTACCTGATCCAGGACCCTGACGGCACCGGCGTGGCGCAGGCGTTCAACATCTTCGACAACGGCATCGACTTCTTCGACTGGGTCGCCACCGTCGCGGGCGGCCTGCCCTCCGCGAGCCAGTTCCTCGTCTACGCGTGGGGCCCGGCGGGCAGCGCCGGGAATCCCACCGGCGGCTCGAACTACTCGCAGCAGGGCGTCTACATCGGCGCGGCGGCCAACGAGGACACCGACGGCTGGTCGGACACGGTCGTGCTGCACGAGACCGGCCACTGGTTCGACGACATCTACTCGCAGACCGACAATCCCGGCGGCGCCCACTTCATCGGCGACAACGACGCCAACGTGCTGCTCGCGTACGGCGAGGGCAGCGCCACGTACCACTGCGCGAAGGTGCGCGAGCTGCGCGCCACGACGCGGCAGAACCTGGTCGGGCAGCCGGTCGACGCCCACGTCAGCATCTACGGCGACCTGCTGCTGCCGCCGCCGGTCGGGACGCCGGGCGGGCTGTCGTTCTCGTACGACTTCGAGACCGGCAACTTCGCCGACACGGGCGCCCCGATCGGGCAGATCGGCAGCGCGAACGAGACCAACGTCACCTCGGCCCTGTGGGACCTGGTGGACGGCCCCTCGACGCCCGACGAGACCCCCGGCGTGGACGACGACCCGGTCGCGGCGAGCGATGCGGTGGCGTTCGACATCGAGCACGCGTACCTCCGGCCGCTCCCTCCCTCCGCGGCGATCACCGTCGAGGACTACTTCCAGGGCTGGTTCGCCCGCAACGGCGCGCAATTCCAGCGCGCGGGCCTCGAGGCGATCTTCGCGGGCCTGGCGAAGATGCCCTTCGTGGCCGACGCGTTCGAGCCGGACAACGCGCCGCAGAACGCACGTGCGATCACGCCGCTCGCCGTGGGCACGACCGGCACGCATCCCGTGATCAACGAGCTGGACCCCGGCCCGCGCGACGCCGTCGAGATCCTCAACCCGACGCCCGGCAGCGTGGACCTCACCGGCTGGCAGATCGAGGTCTACGTCAACGGGACGACCAATGACGCGACGCGCGTCTACACCTTTCCACCGTTCACGCTCGGCCCGGGCGAGGTGGTGGCGGTGCACGAGGGCGGCGACGTCACGCTCAACGGGCGAACCCATCTCTACGGCGGGAGCGCACAGGGCAACAATGCCTTCAACATCTCGTGGAACCAGGGACTGGACGGCGCGTGCGTGCTCCGCCGCCCCGACGGCACGGCCGTGGACTTCGTGAAGTGGCGCGACGCGAACGGCGTGGACAACACGACTCCCGTGCCGGCCGGCCTGGCCTATTCAGGCGCCCTCGACACGGGCCCGGCGCCGAACACGATGCAGCGCGACCTCGCCGGCACCGACACCGACACGGCGAACGACTTCCATTCCGCCGCGGGCCTCGTCGGCTCGCCGAACCATCCCGCGCCCGAGCACCACACGGTGTTCGACGTCGGCGACCAGGACGTGTTCGCATTCCAGGCCGTGGCCGGCACGCGTTACGGGTTCGAGACGCGCGGGCCGTACAGCGCCTCCGACACGCGCATCGAGCTGCTCGGGCCCGACGGCGGCGTGCTCGGCGCCAACGACGACCTGGATCCCGGCATCCGCGACTCGCGCGTGGACTTCTTCGCCTCGAACGCGGGAACGTACTTCCTGCGGGTCACGCACGTCGGCGCCAACACCGACTACGCCGACTACGACCTGCTCGCCTTCGTGCGGCGGGCCGGCGCCTCGCTCCAGGCGCCCACCTCGATCTCCGCCGACGCGCGCAACCAGGCCGACACGGCCGACGAGGTGCGGCTGCAATGGCTCGACGCGGGCGCGTACGACTCGGTCGCCGTCTACCGGGACAGCGTCCGCATCGCGGTGCTGCCGGGTGCCCCCTCGAGCCTGACCGACCATGCGGACCGCGGGCTCCACCGCTGGGAGGTGTCGGGCTTCTCCGGCGGGCAGGAGACCGCACGGGCGGGGGTCCGGGAGTTCGCCGGGATCGTGACCTGCTTCGCGTTCCAGGGCTTCGAGGGCGGCAACTCCGACCTGTGGCTCAAGGACGGCACGACCTGGGGGGCGACGCCGACGCACGCGAAGTCGGGGCAATTCTCGTTCACCGACAGCCCGGCCGGCACCTACATGGGCGCCCCGCTCGGCGGCAACCACGAGGCGATCGCCACGCTGGCGCTGCCGGTGCTGCTCCCGCCGGGCTCGGGCCTCGACTTCGACCACATCTGCATCACCGAGGGCGGGTTCGACTTCGGCATCGTCGAGATCTCGACCAACAACGGCGGGACGTGGAAGGAGCTCGGCCGCTGGAGCGAGTCCTCGTACCCCGAGTGGGGCGACCACGTCGCCGGCCCGACCGACTGGAAGCACGAGTCACTCGACCTGTCCGCGTACGCCTCCGAGAAGGTGCTGCTGCGCCTGCGCCTCGAGAGCGACTCCAACCTCGAGTTCGACGGCTGGTACGTGGACAATTTCGCGGTGAACGACAGCACGTGCTCACCCATCGACGTCGGCGTGGGTCCCGCCGTCGCGGGGCGGCTCGAGTTCCTGCCGCCCTCGCCCAACCCGGCGCGCGGACCGGTGCGCATGACGTTCGCGCTGCCGGCGCCCGAGGTGCGCGTGGACCTCGCGATCTACGACGTGGCCGGGCGCGTGGTGCGCTTCGAGCGGCTCGGGCCGCTCGCGGCGGGCGCGCATTCCTGGACGTGGGACGGCCGGGACCGGGCGGGGCTGCGCGTGGCGTCCGGGGCGTACTTCGCCCGGCTCGACACGGGCGCCCGCACGCTCACGCAAAAGTTGCTCAAGCTCGCGCCCTGATTCCCGGGCGCCACGGCCTGCAACGACGAACGCCCGGACCGCGAGGTCCGGGCGTTCGCGTGTTCCGCGCGGGCCGGCGTGCGTCAGTGGCCCGGCGTCGTGTTCCCCGCCGCCGCGGCGGTGTCGGCCGGGGCCGCCGCCGGCTTCTCGCCCGCGCTCGCGTGCGCCGTCTCGTACGCCTCGATCTGCGCCCGCAGCGTCTTCGCCTGGTCCGCCTGGGCGAGCTTCTCGAGCCACGCGAGCTGCTCGCGCGCCTTCTTCGTGTCGCCCATCTCGACGTAGGCCTCGCCCAGGTACTCGCGCGCCGGCGCGTAGTCGGGCTTGATGCCGAGGCACTTCGCGTACGCCGCCAGCGCGCCGGGATAGTCGTTGAGCTTGCGCGAGGAGAACCCGACCAGGTTCCACGCCTCGAAGTAGGTCGAGTCGAGCTCCACCGCGTGGCGCCCGCGCTCGAGCGCGCGGCGGAACTTCTTCGTCGCGTTGCCGTCCTTCTTGTCCGCGAGATCCTGCTTCGCCTTCGCGATGTCGTCGTACGCGCTGCCGTAGAGGCGCTCCGCCTCCTGGCGCGGCGTGAGCTGCTGCGACATCGCGGGATCGTTCGAGGACGGCATGGACGGCGCGGAGCCGCCGCCGCCACCCCCGAGCGACGCGAGCGAGGGCGAAGCCGCCAGCGCGGCGAGCGCCGTCACCGCGAGAAACGTGCGTGTCCGCATGGATGGATCCTCGGTTGGGAGTGATGGATTCCGGTCGTGCGGGGATTGTGGCGCACGACGCGCGCCGGCGCCAGCCGCCTGGGACGGGACTGGGACGGACCGGCGCCGGCCGGGCGGCCCCGCCTCAGCGCGGCGTGGTGTCGCGCCCGCGCAAGCCCGCCCGGGTGCGCTCGATCGAGCCCTCGAGCCGGCCCAGCAGCGTGTCGGCCTGGACCCGGGCGCGCGCCAGGCCCTCCTGCCCCGCCGACTTGAGCGCGTCGAGCGCCCGGGCCGTGGAGTCGCGCCGTGCGCGCAGCGAGGCCAGTCGGGCCTCGAGCCCCGCCTGCAGGCGCCGGTCCGCGGACTGGACGCGGCGGCCGAGCGAATCGATCTCGGCGTCGAGCCGCGCGAGCCGGTCGCGCTGCGCCGCCGAGACCGGGTCCTCGGTGGTGACCGTCGTCGAGGTGGAGGTCGTCTGGCCGTCCGCGTCGGTCCGCGTCGTCGTCACCGACCGGCTCCGGCCGCAGCCCGCGAGCATGAGCATGACCCCGAGGATTCCCAGCGCCCGTCGCACCGTCATGGTCCCTCCCGTGCGCACGGCCCGCGCGGCGTGCGCGTGCGCCGTCAGACTTCGAACAGCTCCGGCTCCCACTCGAGGCCCAGCTCCGCCGGCGGGGCCATGTAGCCGAGCAGCGCCGAGGCGGCCACCACGGCGGGGCTCGCGAGGAAGCCTTCCCCTCCGATGCCCATCCGGTTCGTCCAGTTGCGATTGAACGACGTGATCGCGCGCTGCCCGGGCGAGAGCGCGTCCGGGCCCTGGCCGAAGCAGGGGCCGCACCACGACTCGCGGATCGCCCCGCCCACCGACTCGAGCACCTGCGCGATGGACTCGCCCGCGAGGCGCGCGTCCGGCTGCCGGATCTGGCGCGCGACGCCGCCCGAGCCGGGGAAGATCACGAACTCGCACGCCGCGCGCGTGAAGCCGCGCGCGCGCGCCGCCTGGATCACGAGCGCGGCCTGCATCAGGTCGTCGTAGCCGCCGTTCGTGCACGAGCCGATCATCGCCTTGTCGAACGCCAGTCGCTCCGTCGCGACCTCGGTCGCCGGGAACGCGTTGCCGGGGCTGAAGGGCCGCGCGATCATGGGCCGCACCTCGGCGAGGTCGAACGTCTCGTCGATCGCGTAGGTCGCGTCCGCGCCCGGGCGGATGCGCGGGTACGGCAGCTCCGCCATGCCCTTCGCGCGGTACCAGTCGTACGTCAGGTCGTCCGCGGCGAAGATGCCGTTCATGGCCTCGCCCTCGGCCATCATGTTCGCGATGGTGTTGCGGTAGGCGATCGGGAGCTGCAGGTCGCGGTCCACGAACTCGACCGACATGCCCTGCGACTGCTTCGCGCCCCAGCGCTTGAGCAGCGCCAGCACGATGTCCTTGCCGCTCACCCACGCCTGCAGCGAGCCAGTGAACACCACCCGCCGCTGCTTCGGCACGGTGAAGTAGATGTAGCCCGTGGACCAGCCGAAGCCGAGCGTGGTCGAACCCACGCCGATGCCGACCGCGCCGTAGGCGCCGTAGGCCCGGCTGTGCGAGTCGGCGCCGGGGATGAACTGGCCCGGCATCACGAGCCCCTGCTCGGGGAAGTAGAAGTGGAAGATGCCGTCGCCGGGCGTGGCGTAGTACGGGCGCTCGAGGCCGTGCTGCGCGGCGAACGCGCGCCCGATCGAGGTCTGCCGCTCGTCCTCGTCCTTGCCGGTGAAGACGAAGTGGTCGTTCGCGATCGCGATCTGGCGCGGGCGGATGGTGCCGCCGCCGGTGACCTGGTTGAAGGTGTGGATGGCGAACGGCGCGGTGCCGTCGGAGGCCGGGAGGAGATCGGCCCAGACGCGCAGCGTCGCCCCGGGGCGGACCTCGGCGGTCTTGTCCACGCGGTGCGCCCAGACGATCTGCTCGGTCGTGGTGAGGCGGCGCGCCGTGTCGAGATCGGGCCAGGCGATGGTCGGCGGCGTCTCGATCGAGGCGCGCAGCTCGCGGCGGCCCGCCTCGAAGATGCCGCCGCTGACGCGGATCTCGTCCTCCTTCGGCGTGAGCGGCACGGGCTGGTACGTCACGCCGCGCGTTTCGTTCACGAGCGCGCGCGTGGCGGGATCGAAGCGGAACGTGTCCCCTTCCTGCGCGTCCGCGACCGCCTCGGGGCTCTGCACCACCTGGAGCCCGAGGTTGAGCGCGTTGCGGCGGAAGATGTCGCCCATGTTGTTTCCGCACACGACGACCAGCTCGAGTCCGACCTCCTCCGCGACGCCCTTGAGCCCCGCCGGGCTCATCTCGCGCGAGGAGCCGATGGCGAAGCGGTCACCGGCGATGAGGAACGTCTCGCCGCGATGCACGCGCGCGCGGAAGTCCGGCATGAGGTAGCGGAACGAGCCCGCCTTCCAGCGCTCGTCGAGCGTCGCGAGGCTCTCCGAGACGCAGTCGGCCGCCGGCGTGATCTGGTCCGTGTCGATCGCGTCGAGCTTCCGCCCCGGCACCTTCGGGTCCCAGAAGATGAGTGCGCGGCCGCGGATGACGCCGGCGCCCGGAGCGCCGGGCCCGGCCGCGTCGCGCGGGGCGGGCAGCGACGCCGGGGAGGCGCCGGGAATGAGGCGCGCGGGCTGGATCGTGTGCATGGGACGGGCGGGCTCCCTCGGGATGACGGCGGCGATGATGGGTGGGTCGAAGCCGCGATGCTAGCGCGGGCCGCCGGGCCCCGCAAACCGTCGCCGCGCGCCGCGGCGGCGGACGTGCGGCGTTCGACGCGCCGGACTGATCGTGGTCCACTCGAAGCCATGTCCTCACCGCGTGGAACAGGTCCGCGTGCCGCCGCCGAATCATCGGGTCTCGCCGCTCGCGCGTGCGCGCCACGTGCGCACCGGGCGCAACGCGCGGCCATGCTCGCGGTCGTGGCCGGCTACGGGCTCGCGCCCGCGGCGCATGCCGCGCCCACCGTGCTCGACACGGTCGTCGTCTCCGCGACGCGCGCCGCGCAGGATCCGCTCGAGGTGCCGGCGGCGATCGACCGCATCGAGGCGCGCGACTTCGCCCGCGCGCAACCGCGACTGAGCCTCGCGGAGGCGCTGCCGCGCGTTCCCGGCGTGCTCGCGCGCGACCGGCAGAACCAGGCGCAGGACCTGCAGGTCTCGATCCGCGGCTTCGGCGCGCGCTCGACGTTCGGCGTGCGCGGCGTGCGGCTCTACACGGACGGCATCCCGGCCAGCATGCCCGACGGGCAGGGCCAGGTCTCGCATCTCGTGCTCGACACGGTCGACCGCATCGAGGTGCTGCGCGGCCCGTTCTCCGCCCTTTACGGCAATTCCTCCGGCGGCGTGATCCAGCTCTTCAGCGCCGATCCGCCGCCGGAGGCCGAGTGGAGCGTGGGACCGCTCGTCGCGGGCGATGGCCTCCGGCGCGGGGCGCTCGGGCTGCGCGGGCCCTGGCCCGGCGGGCGTGCCGGTGGGTACGCGGTGGATGCGCTGGAGTTCCGCGACGAGGGGTTCCGCGTGCACGGCGGCGGGCGGCACACGGGGGGCCAGGCGCTCCTTCGCGGCGGCATCCCCGGCGGGGGCGGCCTCGTCGTCATCGCCAACGCGCTCGACGTGCGCGCCGACGATCCGCAGGGACTGACCGCAGGCGAGCTGGCCGGGGACCGCCGCGCCGCGAGCCCCGGCGCGCTCGCGTTCGACACGCGCAAGACGACGCGCCAGCAGCAGCTCGGCGCACGCATCGAGCAGCCGCTCGCCTCCTCGCTGCTGGGCGCCGGCGCCTGGGTCGGCACGCGCGCGATCGAGCAGTTCCTCGCGGTGCCCGTCGCCGCGCAGGGGAATCCCCTCAGCGGGGGTGGCGTGGTGAACCTCGACCGCGACTTCCTCGGGTTCGACGTCCGATGGCGCTGGCCCGGCATGCTGGGAGTGCGCGCCCTCGCGATGACGCTGGGCGTCGAGCACCAGGTCTCCGACGAGCATCGGCGCGGCTTCGAGAACTTCGTCGGCGGCGAGACCGGCGTGCGCGGCGCCCTGCGCCGCGACGAGAACGACCGCGTGGACGGCACCGACGAGTACGTCCAGCTCGAGTGGGCGCCCGCGCCGCGCTGGCGGGCGGATGCCGGCGTGCGGTGGAGCGCGATCGGGTTCCGCTCGCGCGACCACTACGTCACGCCGTCGAATCCCGACGACAGCGGCGCGCTGCGATACCGCCGGGCGACGCCCGTCGCCGGGCTGCTGTGGCGCGCGTGGCCGTGGCTCAGCCTCTATGCGAACGCCGGGACGGGGTTCGAGACGCCGACGCTCAACGAGCTGGCCTACCGTGCGGACGGAACGAGCGGGCTCAATTCGGCGCTGCTCCCCGCGGTCAGCGACAACGTCGAGGCCGGGGTGCGCGGGCGGCGCGGCGGCGCGGCGTTCGGGCTGGCGTGGTTCCACGTGCGCACCCGCGACGAGCTCGTGGTCGCCGGCAGCCAGGGCGGCCGCACCACGTACGCCAACGCGGCGGAATCCGCCCGCCAGGGCGCCGAGGCGTCGTGGTCGCAGGCGTGGTCGCCGCAATGGCGCTGGGCGTTCGCCTACACGTGGCTCGATGCGACCTATCGCCGCCCCTTCGGGGCGGTCGCCGCGGGCAACCACATTCCCGGCGTCCCGCGCCACGACGCGTGGAGCGAGCTGCGCTGGATGCCGGGCGCGGGGTTCGATCTCGCGCTCTCCGCCAGCGGCGTGGACCGCGTGTGGGCGAACGACGCGAACACCGCCTCGGCCCCCGGCTTCACGCGCGTGGAGCTCGGTCTCGAGCGGCGCTGGGACGTGCGCGGCGCCGGCATCACCAGCTTCGTCCGCGCCGCCAACCTGCTCGACACCGACGCGGTGGGCTCGGTGATCGTCAACGAGAGCAACGGGCGCTACTTCGAGCCGGCTCCGGGCCGCACGTGGTGGTTCGGCCTCAGCACCGGCATCGCTGCGGGACACGCGGACACGCCGTAGCGGCCGCGCGCCGGTCCTCGCGCATCGGGTCCGCGTCACCCGCTCCCACGCGCGACCGCGCGTGTGCCGCGCCGACGGCGCGATCGCCCGGCCCAAGGCTGAGTCTCCCTCCCGCGCCGCGCATGGACGCGCGCGCTCGTGGCGCGGACGCGCGGACGCCCGACGTACGGGTACGCTCGGGGCGCATCGAAACGGGTTCTTCGTTTCGTCCCATCGCCGCGCAAGGAGCCTCCATGAGCCTCGAACCCGGCGCCGCCGACTTCCCCACGATGGACGCGTCCGGCATGGACGGGTCCATGTCCACGCCGTCCGACGACGCGTTGCTCGACGCCTACTCGCGCACCGTCACGTCGGTGGTCGAGCGGGTCAGCCCCTCGGTCGCCAATCTCGAGGTGACGCATCGCTCCCATCGCGTGCGGCCCGGCCAGACGCGCCCCGACGAGCGGCAGGGCAACGGCTCGGGCTTCCTCTTCACGCCCGACGGGCTGATCCTTACCAACAGCCACGTCGTGCACGACGCGAGCCGCATCGAGGCCACGTTCGCGGACGGCCAGCGCTTCCGCGCCGACCTCGTCGGGGACGATCCGGACACCGACCTCGCCGTCGTCCGCATCCACGGCCGCGACCTGCCCTCGGTCGCGCTCGGCGATTCGCGCACGCTGCGCCCGGGCCAGCTCGTGGTGGCGATCGGCAACCCCTTCGGCTTCCAGGCCACCGTCACCGCGGGCGTCGTGAGCGCGCTCGGTCGCTCGCTCCGCTCGCAGTCGGGACGACTGATGGACGACATCATCCAGACCGACGCCTCGCTCAACCCCGGGAACTCGGGCGGCCCGCTCGTCAACGCGCGCGGCGAGGTGATCGGGGTCAACACCGCGATGATCCTCGCGGCGCAGGGCCTGTGCTTCGCCATTCCCATCCAGACCGCGAAGTTCGTGGCCGGGCGCCTCATCAAGGACGGACGCATCCGCCGCGGGCTGCTCGGGATCGCGGGGCAGAACGTGCCGCTGCCGCGGCGGCTCGCGCGGCTCAACGGCCTTCCCTCCGCGACCGGAGTGCGCGTCATGGGCATCGAGCCGGGGAGCCCGGCGCAGCGCGCCGGCGTGCAGGTGCACGATGTCGTCATCGGGTTCGACGGCCACCCCGTGAGCGGCATCGACGACCTGCACCGCCTGCTCACCGAAGCCGGCATCGGCGTGCCCGCACGGCTCGACCTGGTGCGCGACCTCGAGAAGCTGACGCTCGAAGTCACGCCGGTCGAGTCGCGCCGGATGGCCGCGCCGGGCCCGCGCTAGGAGCGCACCTGCAGCTGCGAGAGGAGCGCCGTCCTCCGCGCCCGGTCCGGGTGCGCAGGTCGGTGACGGGCTACCGGTTCGGCCCGACCGATGCCGCCGCGAGTCCCGTGCCGTTCGTGGCGATCGCCCGGTAGTGGAGATAGCGGGCGCCGGATTGCCACACATTGATGGCGACCCGGTCGCCGAGCTCCTGGAACAACCGGCGCCCGAGCGCGATGTCGCCGGCCTGCATCGCGAGCAGGCAGAGCCGGCTCTTCAGTCCCACGGACGCGGGGTGCCGCTCGATCATGAGCATCAGCCCCGACCGGGCCCGCGGCCAGTCCGCGTCGCTCTCGTGGAGCAGGTCGGCGTACAGCTTCATCTGCGAGACGATCACGTGCGCGTAGACGATGTCCCCCTCGTTCCGCGGCAGGGTGTGCGTCTCGTAATCGGCGAAGCGCTCCCACGCTCCCGGTTCCCCGCCCCAGCGCGGGAGCAACTGGTGCGCCCGGGCCACGAACAGCGCCGGCGACGCCGGCATGGCCGCCACCGCCTCGCGCCACAGTTGCTCGCACTCCTCGGGTTCCCAGTTCTGCGCGAGCGCGACGACATGGGCCGCGATGTACCACTGCGGGCATTCGTTCCGGCGCGCACGCACCGCCTGGAGCACGCGCCAGGCTTCGGCCACGCGTTCGTCCAGCAGCCTCCATCCTTCGGGTGTCACGGAGCTCGCCACACCTGTCCCTCGCGCGTGCCATCCGTAGCCGCAGAGGGCGAAGGCGAGCCCGACCTGCGCGGCGACGGAATTCGGGCGTGTCGCGTGCCACTCGCGCAGGCGCGCGATCTGGCGTACCCAGAGCCCTTCCGAACCCTCGCGTGGCGGCTCTCCCAGACCGTAGCGGTAGAAGGCGGGGAGTTTCTCGACGTCGTTGGAGAATCGCCGGTCGTTCTCTGCCAGGTCCGCCGCCGTGCTGTCGAGCATATCGTACGCGCGGTTCATCAGCAGGGCGTCCACGGAGTCGCGGAACGCGTCCAGCTCGAGTTCCTCGGTCCGGTCGATGACGAAGACCGTGGGGTCCGCGGTCGAGGCGGGAGCCGCCGCCGGAACGCTGCGAGTCCCGCCCGACCGGCAGCCGGAGAGCACGAGCGCGAACAGGACGGCGCAGCAGGGCAGCAGGCGCATCGAGGCCTCCGGAAGGATGGGCGAGGGAGGCGCGCCGCGGCGCGCGGGCGGGAAGGTCTTTCGGGCGGCGCCCTTCCCGGGGTATCGGCGACACGGCCGCGAGGCTGAAGGCCGTTCCGCGCTAGAAGCGCACCTGCAGCTGCGAGAGGGCCGCCGTCCTCCGCACCTGGTCCGGGTGCGTGCGGCGCGTGGCCAGGTCGAGCATGATCCTGGTCCGACCGCCCGGCAGGTCCACGTTCACGCCGCCCGTCGTGGCGACGAGCCCCTTCACCGTGGTCGGACCGGGCCGGCGGTACTCCTCCTGCCGGCCGACGACCTGGAGCCACGGCCTCACGCGATACCCCACGAGCACGTAGGCGCCGCGGTCGAACTGGCCGCGGGAGATGCGGTGCTGCTCGACAAGCTCCCCGCGCGCCATGAGCCCGCGCCACTCCACCTGCGCGTCGAGTCCCACGCGCGTGCTGTCGCTCCCGTACTCGGCGCCGCTGCCGCCGAGCGAGAGCCCCGGGATCGGGTGCACGACGAGCCGTTGCACCAGCAGAAGCGTCGAGTCGCGATTGGCGCCCACGTTCTGCCCCTCGCCGTTGAACGCACCCGCGGACACGACCGCCACGGCGCCGAGCGCGACCTCGCCCATGACCCCGATGTCGCGCTTCGTCGCGAGCGAATCGATCACGACGGCGCGGTCCGGCGTCTCGACCACGCTGATGGACTGCAGGTACTCGCGGCTGAACGGGGTCTTGAACTGGCCGGCGGTGAGCGTCCACGGCGCGAGCGCCCAGCGGATGTATCCGTCGCGGAGGCTCACCCCGGCGGGGCCAGTCGCGGACGCGGCCGCGTACTCGACCAGGAGCCGCCACGAGAAGTGATCCGGGAGCGTACCGTCCACGGAGACGCGCGCGCGGTTGAGCGTGGCCGTGAGGCCGGCCCTCTCGGTCCACGTCTCCCGCGCCTGGAGGTAGCCGCCGAGCTTCGGCGCCGCGATGGCCGCCGGGGGCGGGACCGCGCCGCTCGTGCCGCCGGGCTTCGCGGCCGGGACGGACGCCGGCGCAGCCGCCGCGGTCGAGTCCGGCGACGCGGCGACGGACTGGGCAAGGGCCGGGGCGGGGGCGAGAAGGCAGGCCGCCAGCACGATGACGAGGTGGGAAGTCGCTGCGGAGGTCACGGGGGCTCCCGGGAGAAGTGGACCGATCGAGCGAACCCCCGCGAGCCCGGGGTTTCGCTTGCACGACGAAGCGTCAGGCCGCAAAGTACCCTAAACGACCCCTGATGTCCCTAATTTGATTGCTTCGCGCCGTTGTGGAGGACTCCTGCGGGCGTTCACCCCCGGCGCGTCCCACCGAGGTGCCCATGGACATGCTCAACGCCGAACAGGCCGCCGCGCTGCTCCACGTGCAGGTCAAGCGCGTCCAGGGCCTCGCGCGGGCGGGGAAGATCCCGGCGACGCGTGTCGGGCGGAAGTGGCTGTTCCCCCGCCACCAGCTCGAGCGCCTGCTCGGCGCCCGCGCCTCCGCGGCGACGCCGGCACCGCTCGAGGGCCTCAGCGCGCGCAACCACCTGCGTGGCCGCATCACCTCGCTCCAGGTCGAGGGGCTCATGGCGGAGGTCCGGCTCGCGATCGGCGACCAGGAACTGGTCTCGATCATCACGCGGTCCTCGTGCGAGCGGCTCGGCCTCGCGGTCGGCGACGAGGTCCTCGCGGTCATCAAGTCCACCGAAGTCATGATCGGGAAGGGGTGATTGGTGCCGGCCCCCGCGCGTCCACGCGAACGCGGCGCCATGCCCGTCGTGCTCCCGTTCCTCGCCGCGATGCTCCTCCCCGCCCCGCACCGCGCGCAGGCGGCCCCCGCCCCGCGCGCGACCCTCACCATCTTCGCCGCCGCGTCGCTCACCGACGCGTTCGACGCGCTCGCCGCGCGCATGCGGGCCCGCCGTCCCGACCTCGACGTGCGGATGAACTACGCCGGCTCGCAGCAGCTCGTGGCGCAGCTCGCGCAGGGCGCGGGCGCCGACGTGCTCGCCACGGCGGACGCACACTGGATGGACGAGGCCACGGCGCAGGGGCTGCTCGCCGGCGCGCCCGAGGGATTCGCCGGCAACCGGCTCGTCGTGATCGTGCCGCGCGCCAACCCCGCCCGCATCGACCGGCTCCAGGATCTCGCGCGCCCGGGCATCAAGCTCGTCCTCGGCGCCGCGACGGTTCCGGTCGGCCGCTACGCGCGCGAGGTGCTGCGGAACCTCTCGCGGCGGCCGGGGTTCGGGGCCGGCTTCGCCCCGCGCGCGCTCGCCAACCTCGTCTCCGAGGAGGAGAACGTGAAGGCGGTCGTCGCCAAGGTGCAGCTCGGCGAGGCGGATGCCGGGATCGTCTACCGCTCCGACGTGGGGCGCCCGCTCGCCCGCTTCGTGCGGGTGTTCGAGCTGCCGGCCGAGGCCAACGTCCTCGCCCGCTACCCCATCGCCGTGGTGCGCGGCAGCCGCCATGCCAATGCCGCGCGCGCGTTCGTGGACCTCGTGCGCTCGGCCGAGGGGCAGGCGCTCCTCTGCGCGCACGGGTTCCTCCCGGCGCCGGCGGACACGGGCGCACCGGCGCCCGCACGCCCGTGACGCCGGGACGCATGGGGAGCGTCCTGCTGCGCATCGCCGTCGCCGGCGCGTGCGGGCTCCTCCTCGCGCTGCTCGCGCTCCCGCTCCTCGGCCTGCTCCTGCGCATCGATCCCGGCGCCCTGCTGGCGCGGCTCCGCGACCCGCTCGTCCTCGACGCGCTCCGCCTGAGCCTCGTCACCAGCCTCGCCGCCACGCTCGCGGTGATCGCCCTCGGCCTTCCGGTCGCATGGCTGCTCGCGACGCGCGCCTTCCCCGGCAAGCGCGCGCTCGAGGTGCTCGTGGACCTGCCCATGGTCCTGCCGCCGACCGTGGCGGGCTTCGCGCTCCTGCTCGCGTTCGGGCGCGCGGGCCTCGCGGGCCGGGCGCTCGCGGCGTTCGGGATCACGCTGCCGTTCTCGACGCTCGGCGTCGTGGTGGCGCAGGCGTTCATGGCCGCGCCGTTCTTCATCGCCCCGGCGCGCGCGGGCTTCGCGGGCGTGCCCGTGCGCCTGCTCGAGGCGGCGGCGACGCTGCGCGCCTCGGAGGCGCGCACGTTCTTCCGCGTCGTGCTCCCGCTCAGCCTCCCCTCGCTCGTCGCCGGCGCCGCGATGAGCTGCGCGCGCGCGCTCGGCGAGTTCGGCGCCACCATCACCTTCGCCGGCAACCTGCCGGGCACGACGCGCACCATGCCGCTCGCGGTCTACACCGCGATGCAGGGCGACCTCGACGCGGCCATCGCGCTCTCCGTGCTCCTGCTCGTCCTCTCCTGCACGCTGCTGCTCGGCCTGCGCCTCGCGCCAGCGGGCGCCTTCTGGGAGCGGCCGCGTGCTGCACGTCTCGCTCGCTAGGCGGCTCGGCGAGTTCACGCTCGAGTGCACGCTCGACGTGCCCGCCGCGGCCACGCTCGTGCTGGTCGGCGAGAGCGGCTCGGGCAAGACGACGCTGCTGCGGCTGATCGCCGGGCTCGAGCCCCCCGACCACGGCACGCTCACGCTCGCGGGCCGTACGCTCTACGACGGCACGGCCGGGCGCACGGTCCCCGCGTGGCGGCGCGACATCGGTGTCGTGTTCCAGGACTACGCGCTGTTCCCGCACCTCACCGTCGCCGCGAACGTCGCCTTCGGCCTGCGCGCCGCGGGGCGGTCGGCGCGCGACGCGGAGGCGCGCGCGCGCGATGCGCTGGCACGGCTCGGCATCGACGCGCTCGCGGCGCGGCGCCCCGACCAGCTCTCGGGCGGGCAGCAGCAGCGCGTGGCGCTCGCCCGCGCCCTCGCGCTCGAGCCGCAGCTGCTGCTGCTCGACGAGCCGCTCGCCGCGCTCGACCTGGCGACGCGGCGGACGGTGCGGGTGGAGCTGGCCCGCCTCCTCCACGCGCTCCCGTGCACCACCATCGTCGTCACGCACAGCCCGACCGAGGCGCTGCTCTTCGGCGACGAGGTCGCGGTGATCGAGGCGGGGCGCATCCGCCAGCGCGGCACGCGCGAGGACCTGCTGCGCCACCCGCGCTCGAGCTACGTCGCCGAGTTCATGGGGGTGAACCTCTTCCAGGGCACCATCGTCGAGCGCGGGCCCGACGGCCTCGCGCGCGTGCGCACGGAGGGCGGCGACGTGACGGTGCTGGACCACGCGGGCGAGCCCGAGGTGTTCGTCGTCGTGCACCCGCGCGAGATCACGCTGCACCTCGGCGCCCCCGTCGGCAGCGCGCGCAACACGTACCGCGGCGTCATCGCCGAGCTGGTGGCCGAGCCGCCCTTCGGCGAGCGCTACCGCGTGGTGCTCGACACGCACCCGCCGCTCGTCGCCGAGGTCACCCGCCAGGCGGTGGAGTCCATGCGCCTCCGGCCCGGGCTCGAGGTCGTGGCGGCGTTCAAGGCGACCGGGGCGATCACGTACCGCTAGGCGCGGTCCCGCCGGCGCGCCCGCAAACAGTGCTTGGGGCGTGGCGATCTGGCGCGCCCGGGCCGATAGTCTCCCCGTCCCGTCGCGCCCACAGGAGGTCGCCATGTCGCCCATCGTCACGGTGTTGATCGTCGGGTTCCTGGTGCTGGACGCGATCGTCGTGGTCGTCGTGCTGCGCAACGCGCGCGAGCGGCTCGCCGCGTTCGGCGGCACCATGGCGCAGCGCCGCGAGGTGCTGGCCGCCGCGCAGGAGCTGGCGGCGAGCGCTCTCGCCTCGAGCTACGACGGCAACGTCGAGAACCTGCCCACGCTGGTGATGGGACTCGCGCCGCGGATGGAGGCGCTCATGCGCGCGCGCGGGCTCGAGCCCACGCCGACGGCCGTCCGCACCCTGCTCCAGGGATCCCTGATGCGGAAGCGCCTGCCGCTCGTACACGTCCGCCGCGCCATCGCGTCGCTGCCCTGATCAGGGCTCCGGCCGGAACGCGCGGAGGCGGAGCGCGTTGCCGATCACGGAGACCGAGCTGAAGCTCATCGCCGCGGCGGCGATGGCGGGACTCAGGAGCACGCCGAGGAACGGGTACAGCACGCCCGCGGCGAGCGGCACGCCGAGCGCGTTGTAGACGAAGGCGAAGAACAGGTTCTGGCGGATGTTGCCGATCGTCGCCTCGCTCAGCCTCCGTGCTCGCACGATCCCGCGCAGGTCGCCGCGCACCAGCGTCACGCCCGCGCTCTCCATCGCCACGTCGGTGCCGGTCCCCATCGCGATGCCCACCTGCGCCTGCGCCAGCGCCGGCGCATCGTTCACGCCGTCGCCCGCCATGGCCACCACGCGGCCTTCCCGCTGCAGGCGCTTCACGGCCTCCACCTTCTGCGCCGGCAGCACGTCGGCGATGACCTCGTCGATCCCGAGCTGCCTCCCCACCGCCTCCGCCGTGGTGCGGTTGTCGCCCGAGAGCATGACGATGCGCACGCCGGCGGCATGGAGCGCGGCGATGGCCTCCGGGGTCGAGCCCTTGATGGGGTCGCCGATCCCGAGGAGCCCGAGCGGGGTGCGCCCGCGCGCGAGGAACACCACCGTGCGGCCCTCCCGGCGCAGGGACTCGGCGTGCGCCTGCAGGTCGGCGATGTCCACGCCCTGCTCCTGCATCAGGAGCCCGTTGCCGAGGCTCGAGGCGGCCCCCTCCACCACTCCGGTCACGCCGCGCCCGGTGTGCGAGGCGAACGCCTGCGCCCGCGCGATCGTCACGTTCCGGCGGCGCGCCTCGGCCACCACCGCGGCGGCGAGCGGGTGCTCGCTGCCTTCCTCGAGGCTCGCCGCGACCCGCACCAGCTCGTCCTCGTCCACGCCCGGGGCGGGCACGACGTCGAGCACGCGCGGCTTCCCCTCCGTCAGTGTCCCCGTCTTGTCCGCCACCAGCGTGTCCACGGAGCGCAGCGTCTCGATGGCCTCCGCATTGCGGAACAGCACGCCCATGCCCGCGCCCTTGCCCGCGGCGACCATCACCGACATCGGCGTCGCGAGCCCGAGCGCGCACGGGCAGGCGATGATGAGGACGGCGACGGCGTTGACGAGCGCGTAGGCCATGCGCGGCTCCGGGCCGACGCTCGCCCACACCACGAACGTCGCGATGGCGATGAGCACCACCGCCGGCACGAACACGGCCGAGACGCGGTCGGCCAGGCGTTGGATCGGCGCACGGCTGCGCTGCGCCTGCGCCACCATCTGGACGATGCGCGCGAGAAGGGTTCCCGCCCCGACCTTCTCCGCGCGGATCACGAGCGCGCCCGTGCCGTTGATCGTCGCGCCGACCACGCGGCTGCCGGGCGTCTTCTCCACCGGGATGGACTCGCCCGTCACGAGCGCCTCGTCCACCGCGCTGCGCCCCTCGAGCACCACGCCGTCCACGGGCACCTTCTCGCCCGGTCGCACGCGCAGCCGGTCGCCCACCTGCACGTGCTCGAGCGGAACGTCCGCCTCGGCGCCGTCCGCGCCGATGCGCCGCGCCGTCGTGGGCGCGAGACCCAGCAGCGCGCGGATGGCGGCGCTCGTCTGGCTGCGTGCGCGCAGCTCCATCACCTGGCCGAGGAGGACGAGCGTGACGATCACCGCCGCGGCCTCGAAGTAGGTCCCGACGCGGCCCGTCGCATCGCGGAAGGACGCGGGGAAGATCCCCGGCAGGAGGACGGCGGCGACGCTGTAGGCGAACGCCACGCCCACGCCGAGGGCGATGAGGGTGAACATGTTCGGGCTGCGGTTCGTGATCGAGGCCCAGCCGCGCTGGAAGAACGGCAGGCCGCCCCAGAGCACGACCGGGGCGGCGAGGAGCAGCTCGAGCCAGCCGGCCGCCGTGGGCGGGAGCAGGTCGTGCAGCGGGCGTCCGGGGAGCACCGCGGCCACCATCATGACGAGGAGCGGCGCGGTGAGGAGCGCGGAGACCTGGAGCCTCCGGCGCATGTCCGTCAGCTCCGGATTCTCCTCCTCGCCCGCCGTCACCGTGCGCGGCTCGAGCGCCATGCCGCAGATGGGGCAGGCGCCGGGACCGTCGCGCACGACCTGCGGGTGCATGGGGCACGTCCACTCCACGCGACGGACCGGCGCCGTCGGCATCTCCGGCTCGAGCGCCATCCCGCACTTGGGGCAGGCGCCGGGCGTGGACTGCTCGACCTCCGGGTCCATCGGGCAGACGTACTTCGTGCCGGGAGGCGCGGCGGGGGCGGGCATCGTCGCGACGTGCGGCTCCCCCGCGTGGGTCGCGGCCGGTGTCGCGCGAGCCGCGGCGGCCGCCGCCGCCTTCGCCAGCCAGCGCTCGGGGTCCGCCATGAACTTCGTGCGGCACCCGGCGCTGCAGAAGTGGTAGGTCGTCCCGTCGTGCTCGAACGCGTGCGGCGAATCGGGGCGCACGGTCATGCCGCAGACGGGATCGCGCTCGGTTGCGAGGAGAGGAAGCGGATGGGAGGTCATGCGACGCTCGAGGGGACCAGGTGAGGGGTGCCGATCAGTGGCCCGCGGGTCCGTGAAGGCGATCCCGCGTCCGTTCCGACCAAGGTAGCACCGGGACTCCGCCGTCGGGCAACCCGTGCCCCTTCCACCACGCGAAGATGGCCGGGTAGACGAGCAGCTCGAGCACGAACGAAGTGATCACGCCGCCCACCATGGGCGCGGCGATGCGCTTCATCACGTCGGCCCCGCTGCCGCTGCCCCACAGGATCGGGAGCAGCCCGAACAGGATGGCGCACACCGTCATGACCTTCGGCCGGATGCGATGCGCCGCGCCCTCGACGATGGCCTCGGCGAGATCGCGCCGGTCGCGCAGCGCCCCCTGCTCCCGCCGCTGCGCGAGGGCGAGGTCCAGGTAGAGGAGCATGATGGTGCCGGTCTCCGCGTCGAGCCCGGCGAGCGCGATCATGCCCACCCACACCGCTACGCTCAGGTTGTAGTGCAGCAGCCAGACGAGCCACACCGCGCCCACGAGCGAGAACGGCACCGCGAGCATGACGATGCCCGCCTCCGCCGCGGACCTGCGGTTGAGGTAGAGCAGCAGGAAGACGAGCAGCAGCGTGATGGGGATCACCCACCGCAGCCGCGCCTCGGCGCGCGCGAGGTACCTGAACTGCCCGGTCCACTCGAGCCGGTAGCCCGGCGGCAGCGCCACCCGCCCGGCCACCGCGCGGCGGGCGTCCCCGACGTAGCTCGCGAGCGGACGTCCGGCCACGTCCACCGAGACGAGTCCCGTGAGCTGGCCGTCCTCCTCCTGGATCATCGGAGGGCCGGCGCGCACCACGAGCTTCGCCAGCTCGCCGAGCGGCACCTGCGCGCCGGTCGGCGTCGCGACGAGGATGCGCGCGAGCGCGTCGGGGCTCTCGCGCAGCTCGCGCCCGTAGCGCACGGCGACCGTGTAGCGCTCGCGCCCCTCGACGGTCTGCGTCACAGCGGCCCCCCCGATGGCCGCCTCGATCACGTCCTCGACGTCGCCCACCGTGAGCCCGTGGCGCGCCACCTGCGCCCGGTCGATGTCCACGTCGAGGAAGCGCCCGCCGGTGAGGCGGTCGGCGAAGGCGCTGCGCGTCCCGGGCACGTCGCGCAGCACGCCCTCGATCGCGACGCCGATGCGCTCGATCTCCCCGAGGTCAGGGCCGAACACCTTGACGCCGACGGCGCTGCGCACGCCGGTCGCGAGCATCTCGTTGCGCGTCTGGATCGGCATCCACCAGATGTTCGGCATGCCCGGGACGCGCAGGGTGCGGTCCATCTCGGCGACGAGCTTCTCCCACGTCATCCCCGGGCGCCACGCCGCCTCGGGCTTCAGGGTCACGACGGTCTCCACCATCGAGAGCGGCGCGGGATCGGTGGCGGTGCGCGCGCGCCCCATCTTGCCGAACACGGTGGCCACCTCGGGCACCGCCGCGAGCTGCCGGTCCATCCGCTGCAGCACGCGCGAGGCCTCGGCCTCGGAGATCCCGGGTGGCGCCGTCGGCATGTAGAGCAGCGTGCCCTCGTTGAGCGGCGGCATGAACTCGCTGCCGAGCGAGAGGAACACCGGAATCGTGGAGAGCATCACGAGCGCCGCGCCCACCACCACGACCCGCGGCCGCCGCACCACGAAGCGCACCACCTTCGCGTAGCGGTCCACGAGCGCGCGCGACACGGGATGCGCGGCCTCGGGGCGGATCCTCCCGCGGATGAACCACGCCGCGAGCGCGGGGGTCAGCGTCACGGCGAGGATCGCGGCGAACGCCATGGACCACGTCTTGGTGAGCGCCAGCGGCTTGAACAGCCGCCCCTCGACGCCCTGCAGGCTGAAGATGGGCAGGAACGAGACCGTGATGACGAGGAGCGCGAAGAAGATCGGCCGCCCGACCTCTTGCAGGCCGCGCACGATGACGGCGTCGTGTGGGCCCGGCCGGCCCGCGAGCTCCCACTGCTCCAGCTTCTTGTGCACGTTCTCGACCATGATGATGGACGCGTCCACCATCGCGCCGATGGCCACGGCGATCCCGCCGAGCGACATGATGTTCGCCGTCAGCCCCTGCGCGGCCATCGGGATGAAGGCCAGCGCCACCGCGACGGGCAGCGCGAGGATCGGGATGAGGGCGCTGCGGAAGTGGAACAGGAAGAACAGGATCACGAGGCTGACGATCGCCATCTCCTGCAGCAGCTCGTGCGCGAGCGTGCGGACGGCGCGGTGGATCAGTTCCGAGCGGTCGTAGGTCACGACGAGCCGGACCCCGGGCGGGAACGCGCCGCGCACCTCCTCGAGCCGGCGCTTGACGCCCTCGATGACGTGGAGCGCGTTCTGCCGCTGGCGCATGACGACGATGCCGCCCACGACCTCGCCCTGGCCGTTCAGCTCCGCGATGCCGCGCCGGGGCTCGGGACCGAGGTGCACCGTCGCCACGTCGCCGAGCAGCACGGGGACCCCGCCCGAGCCGAGCTTGACCGCGACGTTCCGCAGGTCGTCCACGCCGCGCAGGTAGCCGCGGCCGCGGATGAAGTGCTCGTGCTCCGCGATCTCCACCACCCCGCCGCCGACGTCGCCGTTCGAGCGCCGGATGGCCTCCGCCACCTCGCGCACCGAGACCCCGAACGATTGCATCCGCGCCGGGTCGAGGTCCGCCTGGTACTGGCGGACGAACCCGCCCACCGTCGCCACCTCCGCCACCCCGTCCACGCCCTGGAGCCAGTAGCGGAGCGTCCAGTCCTGGAAAGAGCGCAGCTGCTGCAGGTCGTGGCGCCCGCTCGTGTCCACGAGCGCGTACTCGAACACCCAGCCGACGCTCGTCGCGTCGGGGCCGAGCTGCGGGGTCACGCCCTCGGGCAGGCGGCCGCGGATCGCGGAGAGGTACTCGAGCACGCGCGAGCGCGCCCAGTAAAGGTCCACGCCGTCCTTGAAGACCACGTAGACGAACGAGTCGCCGATCATCGAGAGCCCGCGCACGTACTGGACGCCGGGCGCCGCGCGCAGCGCCGTCACGATGGGGTACGTGACCTGCTTTCCAGCACAGTGGGATCCGAAGCTTGGAATTCACGTGACTTGAAGTCGCGGC
>JADMIO011618402.1_pt1 | contig 46966 bp, 36 predicted proteins | sample 8958161 | NCBI WGS metagenome assembly JADMIO01 (sample SAMN16585339, study PRJNA669376) | soil metagenome | isolation source: Crop rotation soil | place: USA: Cullars Rotation, Alabama | collected 2011
CGGGCGCGCCCGCCACGAACGCGCGCACCGCGCCCTGCGCGAGCGCCACGGCGACCACGGCGCCGATCGCGAGCACCGGCAGCGCCTCGGCGATCGCCTGCGCGACGAGCCGCGAGCGCGGTGCGCCGAGCGCGAGCCGCACGGCGAACTCGCCGGCGCGGGAGGTGGCGCGCGCGGCGAACAGGTTCGAGAGATTCACGCACGCGATCAACAGCAGCAGCGAGACCGCGCCGAGCAGGAGGCGCAGCGCGGGGCGCACGTCGCGCACGGCGTCGTCGAGCATCGCGTCGGCGCTGAAGGCCGCATCGGGCTCCCACGTGCGCGCATCGACGAGCCGCTTCGAGCGCGCGATGAGATCGAGCCGCGCCTGCGCGAGCGTCGCGTGCTCGGCGAGGCGCGCGATGACGCGATAGTTGTTGATCGTCTGTCGCGTCAGCTCGCCCGGCTCGAGCACGGCGGGGATCCACGCGTCGGTGCCGCTCGCCGGATATTCGATGCCGGGCGGCATCACGCCGACGACCGTGAAGCGCGCGCCGTTGATCTCGACCGCGCGCCCGACGATCGACGCATCGGCGCCGAAGCGGCCACGCCAGAGCGCATCGCTCACCACGACGACGTGCTCGCGCCCGGGCGCATCCTCGCCGTCCGCGAACGTGCGCCCGATCTGCGCGCCGACGCCGAGCACGGAGAAGAGATTGGGCGACACGCGTGCGCCCTGCAGGTGCTGCGGCTCGCCGTCGGCGACGAGCTCGAGGTTCGTGCTGCTGCGGACGAGCGCGACGTCCGCGAAGTCGCCGCGCATCGCCCGGAGCTCCTCGGCGTCGGCGGCGCTCGGAAACAGTCGGCCGGTGCCGCGCTGCACCCAGACGCTCACGAGCCGCTCGGGCTCGCGATACGGAAGCGGGCGCAGCATCACGCCGTAGACGACGGTGAAGATCGCCGTCGCCGCGCCGATGCCGAGCGCCACGAGCGCGATCGCGGTGCACGCGAACACCGGCGCGCGCGCGAGCAGCCGCACGCCGACGCGCAAGTCGCGCGAGAACTGCCGCAGTGCGGCGCCGGGCCGCTCGTCGCGCGCGCGCTCGATCGACGCATCGAAGCTGCCGAACGCGAGGCGCGCGGTGCGGCGCGCCGCCTCGGGCGAGAGGCCGCGCGCGATGTTCGCCTGCACGTCGCGCTCGATGTGAAAGCGCATCTCTTCCGCGAGCTCCGCATCCGTGCGGGAGCTGCGCATCAACGAGCGCGCGATGGCGACGAACCGGTGCAACGACCGCATGACGACTCCTGCGTGCTACGCGTTCTGCATGACGAGCGAGATCGCGGCCGAGAGGCGGTCCCAGTCCGAGCCGTTTGCGGCCGGCGGCGGTGAGCTTGTAGAAGCGCGCGCGCCGGTTGTTCTCGGACTGCGCCCAGTCGGCGGTGAGCCAGCCTTGCCGCTCGAGCCGCTGGAGCGCGGGGTAGAGCGATCCCTGATTCACGCGCAGCACGTCGTTCGAGAGGATCTGGATGCGCTGCGCGATCGCCCAGCCGTGGAGCGGCTCGGTGGCGATGGTGCGAAGGATCAGGAGGTCGAGCGTGCCCTGGACGAGATCGGTGGGGCGAGTCACGATGTTCCCTCGGTTATCTACAAGAGACGGTAACCGGCCGTCTTGTAGATAAGCAAGGGGAGCAACCCGCGACGAGCTAGCTCGTCCGTCGCGACCGCACGAGCGGCATCATCACGTGCGCGTAGACGATGCACCCGACGCACACGTTGCCGACGCTCTCGAGCAGCGCGAAGAGCGTGAGCACCCCCGCGAGCGCGAGCGCCGCGACCGATGACCACGCGTGCGTCGCGACGATGCCGAACGCGAAGAGCGCGCCCACGCGCGCGGCGAACACCTTCGGCGCGAGATCGATCGCGATCATCGGCCGTCCCGTGCGCGCCACCACGAATTGCGCGAGACGCGCGAGCGGGCTCCACGCGCGCGCACCGGCGCCGCGCGCCACGAAGTCGCCGAGCAGCAACGCGGGGAGCCAGACGATCCGCGTCAGCAGGTACGCGATCGCGATCAGCGCGACGAACAACGCCGTCAGCCGGGCGACGTCCTGGTTGCCGCGCTCGGACGAGATCGGACAGACGAGGTCAGTGAAACGCATGCTTCGGCAATCGGCGTCTCGACGCGCGGGTTCCCTCGCGCGAACCGCGCCGATTCAGTCGCGCCGCTCGCCGGTCTGATGCCACGGGCCCGGGTCGAGCGTGACTGCGACGACCTTCCCCGCGCGCCGCTCGAACTGGAGCACATCCGCCGCGCGCGCGTCGACGATGAATCGATCCGTCCCGGCGGGGATGAGGCGATAGCGACGGCCGGCGGCGAAGTACATGCGACCCTTCCCCGTGAACGTCGCCACGAGCTGACCCACCTCGCTCGCGACGGCGAGGGTGCCGCTGTTCGCGAACGCGTACACGCCGGCGAGATCGTGCAGCTCGTTCGCCGTGAGCATGCGCGGCGCTGGCGTCGGAGGCGCGGGCACGTCGGGAACGCTCGCGAGCACGGCGTCCCACGCCACTTCCGACGCAATGACCCCGAGCTCCATCGGCGGGAGCGACGGATTCTCCACCTCGTCGGTGGTGACGGCGTAGAGTACGTCGCCATCCTCCTCGGTCGCGAAGGGTTGAATCGCGCGCGCCATCGAGCCGTGCACCTGGATCGCGAGCCGCTGCAGCGCCCACCACGGGATCTTCTGATTCGTCACGACGAGCGTGATCGTCGTGTTTCCCGTGGGACCCGTCGGCGCATCGGGATCCGGCGCCGCGCCGCCGCCGGCCGACGTCGACTTCAGATGATCGCCGAGCATCGTCGTGATCGCGGGGCACGGCGTGTCCGCGGCGTTCCGGCGACAGCGCTGCACCCGGCCGTCGCGGCCCACGATCGTCCCGAGCGCGTTCACGACGGTGAACACCGCCACCTTCGTCGGCCCGATCTGCCTGAACGCGCCGCCCTGCCCCGAGTGCGGCCACGCGTGCGAGGAATCGGCGTTGAAGTCGTTCAGGTAGTAGATCCCCTGCATCGCGAAGCGACCCGCGCCTCGCGCGCCGAGCGGGAACCATCCCTCGCGCGACGTGCGCGCCGCGAGCGCGCCGAGGCTGTCGTCAGGCGTGACGCGCGTGAAGCGGCGGCCGCCGACATCGAAGATGATCGCGCCGAGCGCGCCGACGATGAAGTCGTGCTCCCCCTCGGCGGCCCTCATGCGCTTGATGGCGTTGGCCGCGCCCGTCGCGGCGGACAGCCCGTACCAGGAGCCGCCCGAGAAGACGATCGCCTCCATGCCGCGCGACTCGTAGCCGAGGCGCGCCGCGTCGCTGTTGAGCGTCCCGGGCGCGCCGCCTCGCACGTCGGCCGCGGCCTTCACGCCCTTCGGGAAGTAGAAGACGGTCGTCCCCGTCGGCCCCTCCTCGTACTCGGCGACGCCGATGCGCATGCCGGGGAAGTCGAAGCGGAGCGCGCGGCCCATGGAATCGGCGCGGGGCACGGCGGCCTGCGCGTGCGCGAGCGATGCGCACGCGAGCGTGACGAGGGCGAGTGAGGCGCGCATGACGGTCGGTGTCGATTCGGACCGCGCGGGAGACGCGCGGCCGCTACGAGCTCGCGATCAGCTTCTCGAAGCGCGGGTTCCCGCGCAGGGGATTCCACGTCGGATCGACGCGCAGCCAGCCGGGCGAGAGGAAGTACGGCACCTTGAGCAGCGTCTCGAGCGCGTCGAGCGCGGCGTTGGCATCGCCGAGCGCGACGTACGAGCGCGCCGCGAGGTGGAGCACGTACGGTCCGTTCTGCGCGTCGACCGAGATCGGCGCGAGCTCCATCGCGTGCTTGAGCGATGCGACCGACTCCGCGCGACGACCGAGATACGCGAACATCAGTCCCTTGAACCCGTGCCGCTGATAGTCGTCGGGTGTCTTCGCGAGGATCTGGTCGATCGCGCCCAGCTCCTGCGCCGCGAGCCGGCGGGCGGATGCGCTGTCGCCGCGCAGCCAGTACACCGCCGACTGGACCGCCAGCTGCGTGGCCGGCTCCTTGTCGAAGGGCTCGGAGCCGAGCGTGAGCAGATGCCGCTGCTGCGCATCGTCGAGCAGCCAGTACATGTCCCAGTAGTTGCCGAAGAACGCCTCGAGCTCCGAGGGTGACACGGCCGGCGAGATCTGTCGCAGCACGCCGCGCGCGCCGGCGAGATCGCCCTGCGCGACATACACCATCGACTTGTCCTGGCTGATGCTCAGGTCACCGGGTGCAAGTGCGAGTGCCTCCTCGCTCACCGCCAGCGCCTCCTTGTAGCGGCGCGTCCAGAGGAGGACGGCCTGGAGACGCGTCGCGCTGGCGATCGAGCGCGGGTCCAGCCGGTGTGCCTGCTGGAGATGCAGAAGCGCCTCCTCCACGCGGCCGAGCGCGCGCTCGACCTGCCCGGCGACGATGAGCACGTCGACATCGTTCGGCGTGGAGCGAAGGGCGGGCTGGATCTCCTCGTAGGCCAGCGCGGCGTTGTGGCGCACGGTCTGATAGTACGCGGCGCGCGCGATGTGCCCCTCCACACCAGAGGAGTCGAGCGCCGCGGCGCGATCGGCGGCCACTCGCGATCGCTCGGCGACGGCGGGATCGGGCGACGAGTTGTTGTACAGCGTCGCCAGCCTGCGGGCGAGGAGCGACCACGCCTTCACGAAGCCCGTATCGAGCCTCACCGCCTGCTCGAGGTGCGCCACCTGTGTGTGGAGACTCGCGGGATCCTGGCCGACGTTCGCGAGTCCCTTCAGGTACGCGTCGTACGCGGCGAGGTTGTCCGTCGGGCGCTGCGCGAGCTTCGCCTGGTCCTCCGCTCCGAGTGCGACGCCGATCGCCGCGGCCACGCGCGCGGCGATGTCGCCCTGCACCTTGAAGACGTCGGTCACGTTCGCGTCGAACGTCTGCTGCCAGGTCACCGATCCGGTGCGCGCATCGATCACTTCGGGGATCACCTGCACGCGCCGCGCGCTCCCCGTCCCCGCCCAGCGCACGCGCCCGACGAGCAGGTAGTTCACGCCCAGCTCGTTGGCGATCTCGCGCGGCTCCTTCTTGCTCGCCTTGTACTGGCTCGCGCTCGTCGACGCGGTGACGATGAGCCCCTTCACGCGCGACAGCTTCCCGCGCACCTCGTCGGCGATGCCGTCGGCGAAGTACGCATCGTCGGTCGCGCCGAGGTTCTCGAATGGGAGCACCGCCATGCGCGCGCCATCGCTCGATGACGCGGAGCTCGGGGAACGACGCGACGCCGCGAACCCGGACGCTCCCGCCCAGAGCACCAGCGCCGCGACACCGCCGAGCGCCGTCGTGCGCCAGGTGAACAGCCGGTCGAGCGATGCGCTCGTGCCGCTTCGGCGACGACCCTCGGCGCGCGCCGTGAGCGCGATCATGGCGGCGCCGACGACGATGAGCGCGAGCGCGAGCCACAGACTCCACGTCGGCAGTCCCCATCGACCGGCGAGGAACGCCATCCCCGAGAGCGTGAGCATCACGACGACGCCCGCGCCCACCCACGCGCCGCTCCCCGCGGGCGTGTGCGACGCGACGCTCGATCCGCTCGGCGCGGCCGGCGCGAGCGATGGCGCACCGCCTCGCAGCGTGCCTTCGATCGTCGCGAGCGACTCCGCGAACGTGGCCGCGCTCGGCGGACGATCCGACGCATTGCGCGCGAGCGCCTGCATGACGAGCTGCTCGAGCGCGGGCGAGAGTCCATCGCGGCTCGCGCTCACGGGTCGCGGACGCTCGGTGAGGCTGCGCGCGATGACCGCCTGCGCCGAGCGGCCCGTGAACGGCGGCTCGCCGGTGAGCATCTCGTAGAGCACCGCACCGAGCGCGTAGATGTCGGTGCGGCCGTCGACCTCCTTCGCGCCCGTCGCCTGCTCGGGGCTCATGTACTGCGGCGTGCCGACGGCGAGCCCGGTCTTGGTGATCGCCTCGCCGCCCGAGCCGAGCGCGCGCGCGATGCCGAAGTCGGCGACGAGTGCGTGGCCTTCGCTGAGCAGGATGTTCGCCGGCTTGATGTCGCGGTGCACGATGCCGCGCTTGTGCGCGTAGGCGAGCGCCTCGGCCACCTCGCGCGCGAGTCGCACGGCTTCGGGAATGGAGAGCGTCCCTTCGCGCTGTAGTCGCGAGGCGAGCGACTCGCCCTCGACGAACGGCATGACGTAGTAGAGGATGCCGTCCGCCTCTCCCGAGTCGTGCATCGGGAGGATGTGCGGATGATTGAGCTGCGCCGCGATCGAGACCTCGCGCAGGAAGCGATCGGTGCCGAGCGTGGCGGCGAGCTCCGCGCGCATGACCTTGAGCGCGACGCGGCGATGGTGCTTCACATCTTCCGCGAGGTACACGGTCGCCATCCCGCCCTCGCCGACGACGCGCTCGACGGGGTACGTGCCGGAGAGCGCGCGCTTGACGGTGGCGACTTCGATGGCGCCGGTCGGCGTGGTACGCGGCGGCACGCCGGGATCCGTCGGCGTGGCGCGCCCGCAGTGCATGCAGAACTGCGCTTCGAGAGGAAGCGGCGTGCTACAGGCGGGACAGGTGCGTTCGGTCAGCGGCATCGCGGGGCCAAGGTACTGCGCAGGGGCGCTGCGTGGCTACGGGCTGGTTCGCTGAAGGGATTCCGAACTGCGCTGCGGGCTGGCGAGCGAGGGTCGACGGCGCGCGCGCGCGGGGCCGTGCACGCCAGCGGTGCCCCGAGAGCGCGCGCCGTCGACCCGAAGCGGCGCGCCGAACCTTGTCAGCGCGCCAGCGGGTCCGGCCGAAGCTGGAAGTGCAGCACCTTGCTCGTGGTGCCTTCGCCCGTCTCCATGTGGAACGGCGCACGCGTGCTCACCGTCGCCCACAATCCGCGCCCCTTCCAGCCCGCGTTCGCGTCGTCGATGCGGCCATCCATCCACTTCGCGTAGAATCCCGTCGGATACGGCACGCGCAGGATCACCCACTGGCCGTCCTTGAGCGCGAGCAGGCCTTCGCTCGCATTCCCTGTGTTGATCGGCGTGTTCGCGCCCAGGCCGAACGTGTTGCGCTGATCGACCCAGGTGTAGTAGCTCGCCTCCGCGCTCCCCGACTCCTTCACGTTCGCGAGCTGCGGCAGCGGCTCCGGGTAGAGCGTCCAGCCTTCGGGGCAGTGCCGGCCGGTCGCCTTCGGGCCGTTGAGCGGACCGCGGCATTTGCGGCGATCGAAGCTCGCCATGTGTCCGCTCGCGAGCGCGACCCACGCGACGCCGTCGCGATCGACGTCCATGCCGCGCGGCGAGTAGCCGCGCTTCGAGGGATCCGGATCGTCGAAGGGCGGCTCGAACCACTCGACGAGCGCCGTCTCGGGCGGATGATCGCCGGGCGTGAGGCGGATGACGCCGCCCGGGTAGCCGAGCGACGAGCCCCAGATGGAGCCGTCGGGTGCCGGCGACACGGCGTAGTAGCCGCCGTTGATGCGATGATCCTTCGTCGGATCGATCGGCTGATTCGGCTCCGTGTACTCGCCGCGCTTGCCGTCGCCGTTCGTGTCGAGGATGAGCGCCGTCCACCCCTGCGCCGTCTCCTCGTCACCGGTCTGCTCGAACTTCTTCGTGTCGAGCCAGCCGATCACCGGACCGCCACCGCTCGTCCACAGCGTGCGGTTCGCATCCTCGGCGAACATCAGGTGGTGCGTGCCGAAGCACGTGCTGATGTGCGTCAGCTGCTTCGTCGTCGGGTCGTACATCGCGAGATGACGACCCGCGCGGGCGAGCGGGAAGAGCTTCGCCGAGGGATGCGATGAGCCATCCTTGCAGAACGCCGGATTGTCCGGCGGGCGCACCGCGGAGGTGATCCACACGCGTCCCTTCTCGTCCATCATCGGATTGTGGACGTTGTTCTTGCTCGTCCAGATCGCCTCCTCGCCCCAGTGCACCGACGGCGCGCCGCGATTCGGTCCGGTCGCGGGCTCGGTCGCGGGATCGCGCACCGTGAGCGGGACCCGGCTCGTCGCGTGGCGCATGGGATCGAGCACGGGGAGGTAGTCGGAGCTCAGCTCGAGCGCGCCGTAGAGCGAGCCGTTCGCGTTCACGGTCGGATCGCGGCGATCGGTCGACACGAGGTCGTGCAGATACGACTTGGGATCGGCCCAGTCCCATTCGGTGATGACGACGTTGCGCTCCACGCCGTGCGGCCGCCGCGGCGCCGACTTCGGAACCTCGCCGGCGGCGATGCGATCGGTCCAGTCGGCGAAGAGCTGGAGCGCGCGCGCGTGCCCGAGTCCATCGATGGTCGCGAGCATGTTCGGCCCCGCCTGCCCCGACTGGATGCGCCGCTCCCACGCCGCGACGCCCGAGCCGAGCTTCGCGTACGCCGCGGGCACCTCACGCGTGCCCTTGGTGCCGAGCTGGTGGCAGGCGGTGCATCCGCCCGACTTGATGACGCGGATCCAGTCGTCCTGCGATTTGATGTTCGGCGCGATGCCGTTGCCGCTCGGACCCGTGCCGGGAAACTCCTTCGGCTCGGGCACGCGGAGCATCGAGAGCCAGTAGCCCGCGGGATAGATCGCCGCCGCGGCGCGCGCGTTCGGTGCGGGCGTCGCGCGCAGATCGACCGTCTTGCCGGGCGCCGACTTCGATTTCGGCGAGTCGACGAGGCCATAGCCGCGCACCCACACGTCGTACGTCGCGCTCGGAAGGTCGGGGATCAGATATCGCCCGCGGTCGTCCGTGACGACGATGCGCACGAACTTCGTGGGCAGATCGCGCGTCTCGGCGATGACCCAGACGCCGGCCTCGGGGCCGCGTGCGCCGGTGACGGTGCCGGCGATGTCCGTCGGACCGGGTTGCGGCGCGCGTGCGTCACGGCCGGCGCGCGCGAAGGCGGCCGTCGCGCCGATGAGGAGGACCACCGCCACCGCGAGAATGACCTTCGTGCGCATCGCGCCTCCGTTCGATCAGTAGCGCCAGCTCGTCAGGTCGACGCCCTTCGGCGCCGTGGAGAGAATGCGCCCCTCGAGCTGCTTGAACCAGTACGCCGTCTCGTGCCCGCTCCAGCAGTGCGGCTTGCGATCGCCGTACTCCACCGTCGCACGCGCCGGCGGGTTCGACGCCTTGTTCAGGAACTCCTCCATCAGGTACACGGCGTTGTTCAAATGCCACGTGTCCATCGTGCCGACGTATAGATGGATCTTGCCCGTGAGCTTGGGGCCGAGCTTCGCCCAGTCGCGCTGCAGGATGTAGCGCAGATCGTAGTGCTCTCTCCAGTACTCGGCGACCTTGTGGTCGATCACGCCGGTCATCGGATCCCAGATGTACTTGGGATATCCGTCGGCGCCGACGGGACTGTAGACCGCCTGCCAGATGTTCCACTGCTCGCCCGAGCGGCCGTGCGATCCGAGCACCGCCTCCCAGTGGACGTCCTCCTCCGTGACCGACAGGAGATGATCGTAGTAGTCGCGACCATCGGCGTGCGGCGTCTTCTTCCAGTCGCCGTTGTTGTAGAACGCGTTCTTGTCGCCGTAGATGTCGATCACCTCGTACATCCGGAAGTCGATCGCATCGGGGCATGCGGCCCACGTGCCGTTGTAGTCGTCCGGATAGAACATCTGCGTCGCGAGCGCCTCCCATCCACCCGTCGAGCCGCCGAACAGTCCGCGCGCCCACCCCTGCGCGATCCCGCGATAGTGCTGCTCGATGTACGGGATGAGCTCCTTGTTGATCGCGTCGCCGTACGGGCCGACGTTCTCCGAGTTCACCGCGTACGAGTCGTCGTAGTACGGATTCGCGTGCTGGATGGTGAGCATCAGCATTCGCGGGAAGCCGTCCGACGTCCACGTCTTGTAGAAGTCGTACGCCGGATCGCCGCCCTTCGCATTGGGCGACGGCGTCTCTCGGAAGCCGCGCAGCTCGGGCATGAAGTGCCCGTGGTCGACCATCAGCGGGTAGCGCGCCTTCGGGTGCTCGTCGAATCCCTTCGGCAGGAGCACGATCGCGCCGAGGTACATGGGGTGGCCCCAGAACTTCGTGAGGAGCTGGCTCTGGATGCGGACGTACTTCACCCACTTCGTGTCCTTCGGCTGCGGCAGCGGCGGGATCTCCTGATCGAGCGAGAGATGGATGGTCGCGTCGCTCCCAGGATCGACGCGAACCTTCGTCGGTTTATTGAAGAGATTCCCGGGCGACGTGTTCCAGTGCTGCCCCTCGCCCTGGTCCATGTGCAGCTTGACGGTGTGGCCGTCGCCGCGGTGGAACGTGGTGTACTTGTTGAGCACCGCCTGCACCCAGTACTCGCCCGGCGGGATCTCGGCGAGGCTCTTCAACGGATAGCCGAACGTCGCGCCGTCGACGAATGCCTCGGCGCCCGGCTTCAGGCCGTCGACGTCGATGCCGAACGCGAGCTGGGTGTCCGCCTCGTAGACGTTGTTCTGGAAGCGCGGCTCCTTCTTGTCGTTGTTCGAGATGACGAGGATGACGCGCCCGTCGAGCGGCTGGGCGCTGCGCGCGGCGGGAAAGGAGATGCCGAAGCGGAGCTTCGTGGGGCGCGCGGGCTGCTGCGCGAAGGCGGCGTGCGCGGCGAGCGTCGCGCCGACGGCGGCGTATCGGATGATCGGATGCATGCCTGGACGTACGCGGGAGTGCGGGCGAGCGTCAATCATCTCGGGGCGAGCCGACGACCGAAGGAGCGAAGGGCGAAGGGCGCGCGCGGGCCGCGGAGGCGCGGAGAACTGCAAGAGCGTCTCACGCGGAGAGGGGCGGAGGGACGCGGAGTCGGGCTCGTCCCACCTGGCAGGTGAGACGTGGCGAGAAGCTCGGGGATCGTAGGGACTAGCCTCGGGACGCGATTGGTGCCCGAGGTCGTTCCCACAAGCACTCCTCGTCCCTTTGCGCGTGATGGTTGGACGACGGTCGATCTCGACTCCGCGTCTCTCCGCGAACCTCCGCGTGCGCCGCTCTTGCACTTCTCCGCGCCTCCGCGGCTCCGCGTGAGTCATCGTCCAAGTACCAGCGAAACCCGCCGCGCCCACCCGCCGTACGCCTCGTTCGACCCACCTACAACCCGAGCCGATGCCATCAGGGATCTCGCCGCACGCGCGTCCCCGCCGAGACGCGCTGTGCGCGCTCGCCGTCGTCGCAGGCCTCGTACTCGCGGGGTGCAATCCGGGCAACGCCGAGGCGAAGCGGCTCGTGCGTTCGTGCGGCGGCGGCGCGACCGCGGACTGCAACCGGCTCGCCGTCAAGCTCCAGAAGGGCGAGTACGTCCTCCGCGATGAAGCGCGCGCCGCCTCGCTCTACGAGCAGGTCTGCGACAAGAACCTCGGCGACGGCTGCGCGAGCCTCGGCGCGATGCTCCAGACGGGGAGCGGCGTGAAGCGCGACTCCGCGCGCGCGACGGTGATGTTCCGCCGCGGCTGCGACCACGGCGGCATGGACGGCTGCACCCAGCTCGGCGTGCTGCACCAGCGCGGCCTCGGCGTGGAGAAGGACGTCGCGCGAGCGGCCGCGCTCTACGGCAAGGCGTGCGACGGCTCGCATCAGCCGGGATGCGCGCGACTCGGCATGCTGCACGCTACCGGCGACGGCGTCCCGCTCGACGCGGCGCGCGCGGCCGATCTGCTGAAGCGCTCGTGCGACGCGAAGGTCGCGCTCGGATGCTTCGGGCTCGCGCGGCTGTATCTCGCGGGCACCGGCGTGCCGCGCGAGGACACCACGGCGGTGAAGCTCTTCACCAAGGCGTGCCACGACGACGAGCTCGCGGCGTGCACCCAGCTCGGCGTCATCTACGACACCGGCAACGGCGCGAAGCAGGATCTGATGGCGGCGGAGCGGCTCTACGACAGCGCGTGCGACAAGGGCGACGGCGAGGCGTGCGCGCGGCAGGCGAGCCTCCTCGAGCGCGGCGCCTTCCCGTGGCGCAGCCGCGAGCGCGTGGCGCAGCTCAACAAGAAGGCGTGCGACCTCGGATACGCGGACGCCTGTCCCAAACCGAAGAAGGCATGACGCCACCGGACACCGCGCTCCTCGCCGCCGAAGGGCTGACGAAGCGCTACGGGAACGTCGTCGCGCTCGACGACGTGAGCTTCACCATCCGTGATGGCATCACGGGCATCCTCGGCGAGAACGGCGCCGGCAAGAGCACCTCGATCAAGATCTTCCTCGGACTGCTGCGGCCGACGTCGGGACGCGCGACGGTGCTCGGCCAGGATGCGTCGGCGAGCCTCCTCGTACGCGGACGGCTCGGCTACATGCCGGAGCACGACTGTCTGCCGAGCCAGGTGAGCGCGACGGAATTCCTCACGCACATGGCCGAGGTGAGCGGGCTTCCCCCGTCGATGGCGCGAACGCGCGCGGCCGACACCCTGCGCCACACCGGATTGTTCGAGGAGCGTTATCGCGCGATCGGCGGCTACTCGACCGGGATGAAGCAGCGCGTGAAGCTGTGTCAGGCGCTCGTGCACGATCCGGCGTTCGTCTTCCTCGACGAGCCGACGGCGGGGCTCGATCCGATGGGGCGCGAGGAGATGCTCGGCCTCATTCGGAAGACGCACCGCGAGTTCGGGATCAGCGTGCTGCTCTCCTCGCACCTGATGGCCGACGTCGAGCGCACGTGCGATCGCATCATCGTCATGCAGGGCGGCCGCCTGGTGCACGCGGGCGAGGTCGAGCAGTTCACGCGCGAGACGGAGACCGTCTTCATCGAGGTCGACCAGAATCGCCAGGCGCTCATTTCATCGCTCGAGCGGCGAGGCGTCGTCGTCACGGCGGATGCGGCGCTGCACGTCGGCGAGGGCGCGGGTGGCCTCACGATCGAAGGTACGGACGAATCGGTGTACGACCACGTGCGCGATGCGCTCGTCGAGGCGAACGCGCCGCTCCGCCGCATGGCGCCGCGCCGGCGCGCGCTCACGGAGCTGTTCGAGCGGGGTGCGGCATGACCGGCGGCACCGTCTTCGACATCGGCTATCGCCGCTACGACGGACCGCGCGAAGGGCGCCGCCGCTCGCGTCGCGCGGTGGTCGTGGACGGTGTTCGCATCGCGCTCGGGCTCGGGCGCGGCTCGCGCGCGAAGGTGCTGCCGTGGCTCTTCATCGGGCTGCTCACGGGCATCGCCGTCATCATGGCGCTCGTCATCGGCGCGGCGAATCGCCTCGGCGGGCCCGGCACGGCGGAGAAGGCGCATCTGCCGTCGCACTCCGACTACTACGGCATCGCGTCGAGCATCCTGTTCGTCTTCGCCGCCGTCGTCGCGCCGGAGCTGTTGTGCCGCGACAAGCGCGAGGGGGTGCTGCAGCTCTATCTCGTGCGGCCGCTGACGGGCACCGACTACATCGCGTCGCGCTGGGTCGCGTTCGTGGCGGTGATGACGGCGGCGGCGTGGCTCCCGCAGGCGATCCTCTTTCTCGGGCTGAGCATGGGCGACCCGGCGCCGGTCGCGTATCTCGCGGCGCACTGGCTCGACGTGCCGCGCTTCCTGCTGGCCGGCCTCGTGATGGCGACGTACGTGACGACGCTCGCGATGCTCACGGCCTCGTTCACGACGCGGCGCGCGTACGCGGCGGTGTTCCTCGTCGGGCTGTTCGTGATCACAACGCCGTTCACCGTGGGGCTCGCGAAGCACGCTGGCAACGGCATGGGGCCGTGGATCTCGATGTTCAACCTCACGAACATCCCCGTGCACGTGAACGACATCCTCTTCGGCGACGTCAGCGACATCACGAAGCAGGCGCCCGCGCGAGAGCTGCCGGCGGCCGTGCGCGTCGCGTGGTGGGCCGCGTGGACGACGATCCCGGGTGCCGTGCTCTGGTGGCGCTACCGGAGGCTCTCCGCATGAGCGCGCCCGTGATCCGCGTGTCCGAAGTCTCGCGCTGGTTCGGGAGCGTCGTCGCGGTGAGCGACGTGAGCTTCGACGTCTCGCCCGGGATCACCGGGCTGCTCGGCCCGAACGGCGCGGGGAAGACGACGCTGCTCCGGATGATGACCGGCCTCGCCGCGACGTCGCGCGGCGCCGTGACGATCTTCGGCGAGCCCGTGCGCGACAACCCGCCGCTCTACAAGCGGCTCGGCGTGATGTCGGAGCACGAGACGGTGTACCCATCGATGCGCGGCCGCGACTTCGTGCGGATGATGGGCGCGCTGCGCGAGGTGCCGAATCTGGAACGGGCGGTCGACCGCGCCATCGAGCTCGTGGACATGGCCGACGCGCAGCACCGCGCCATGGACACGTACTCGCGCGGGATGCGGCAGCGCATGCGACTCGCGGGCACGCTCGTGCACGAGCCGGACGTGCTCATCCTCGACGAGCCGCTCAACGGCGCCGACCCGCGCCAGCGCGTGCACTTCAAGGAGCTGCTCGTGCAGCTCGCGGCCGAGGGGAAGACGATCGTCATCTCCTCGCACATCCTCGAGGAGGTCGAGGCGCTCGCCGACACCGTGCTGCTCATCGTCAACGGCAAGCTCGCCGCGTCGGGTGGCTTCCGCGCGATCCGCGCGGCGCTCGACCAGCGTCCGTATCACGTGCGCGTCAGCTGCAACGATCCGCGGCGGCTCGCGGCCGGCATCGTCGCGCTGCCGAGCGTCGAGGCGGTGCACGTGGACCCCGACGGCGCGCTCGTGGTGCTCAGTCGAAACGTGCAGATCCTGCAGCTCGAGCTGCCGCGCCTCGCGCAGGCGGCGAGCATCCGACTCATGCGCGTCGAGCCGCTCGACGATTCGCTCGAGAGCGTGTTCGGCTACCTGGTGGAGGGCTGACGCATGGGCGCCATCTATCGCCTCACGCTCGCGCAGCTCGCGAGCCGCGGCCGCCTCGCGGTCATGACGGTGCTCGCCACGATGCCGGTGGTGATCGCGATCCTCATGCTCCGCTCCGCGACCGCACCGACGGTGCAGGAGTTCGAGTCGGCGATCCTGAGCGCGATGCTGGCGGGCGCGATCGGGCCGCTCATCGTGCTCGCGCTCGCGGCCCCTTCCTTCTCGAACGAGATCGAGGATCGCACGCTCGCCAATCTCACGCTCACGCCGGTGCCGCGCTGGCGGATCGTGCTCCCGAAGCTGCTCGCCGCGATCACGCTCGCCGGCCCGTTCATGGTCGCCAGCGCGCTCGCCACGAGCTGGGTCGCCTTCCTCGGCGATCCGCGCGCGATGGCGGCCGTGACGACTGCGGCGCTCGCGGGCGTGGCGATGTACGCGTCGGCGTTCGTCTGGCTCGGGCTCGTGAGCACGCAGGCGATCGGCGTCGGGCTGCTCTACATCGTGCTGTGGGAGGGGTTCTTCGCGGGCTTCGTCGCGGGCGTGCGGATGCTGAGCATCCGGCACTACGCGATCGGCCTGATGCACGGACTCGACGCGAGTCGCTTCGCGTGGGGGGCACCGCTGCCCTTCGGCGTCGCGATCACGATGTCGGTGGTCGTGATCGGCGGCTTCCTCGTGTTGAGCGTGCGCCGGCTGCGGCGGATGGACGTGCCGTGACGCATCTTTCGCCCAAGTAGCGAACCTCGAGACTTCGGCTCGCCGAGCACGGACGTCTCTCACCCGTTCGCCGTGCGCGGAGGAAGCGATGCGCGTCCTGTTCGCCGGTGTGCTCGTGTGCGCGCTTACGGCATCGACGAGCGCTCAGACTCCCGCACCGAAGCCGCCCGACGCCGCCGAACAGGCGTTGCGCGCCCTGGTTGCCGCGGCGCCGCGGCTGCCGCTCGAGGCGGCGCCGCTCGTGGTGATGCTGCCCGCGCCCGACGCCTCGCTAGGCATGGTCTCGTGGGTGTCGTCCGACGCGGGCGGCACCGTCTACCTGCTGCAGCGCGGCGACAAGGCCGATCCCGTGATCGCGCTCGATCGCGCGGGGAAGGTGATACGCTCGTGGGGAAAAGGGCTCTATCGGATGCCGCACGCCATCCGCGTGGATCCACAGGGCAACGTGTGGACGACCGATGCCGCGAGCTCGCACGTCATCGAGTTCTCGCCCAACGGACAGGTGCTGCTCGACATCGCCGTCGGCGGACAACCGGCCAGCTGCCCGAACAACTTCTGCGGCACGACCGACATCGCCTTCGCGCCCAACGGGCATCTCTTCATCAGCGACGGCTACGCGAACGCGCGGATCCTCGAGTTCACCGCCGATGGCCACAAGGTGCGCGAGTGGGGCACGCCGGGCACCGGACAGGGACAGTTCGTGCTGCCGCATTCGATCCAGATCGATCGCGCCGGGGTCGTCTACGTCGCCGACCGCGAAAACGGCCGCGTCCAGCGCTTCGATCAGACCGGCGCGTACCTCGGCGAGTGGACCTACGGCAAGACGTTCGGCCTCCAGGCCGACGGCGATTACATGTGGCTCGCGACGCAGCCGAGTGGGCAGGCCAATCTCTCACCCGGCTGGCTGCTGAAGGTCGACACGAGGACGGGGAAGATCGCCGGCTGGGTGCCGTCGGCGGGGAACCACGGGATGAACGTGATGGCCGACGGCTCGCTGCTGCTCGTGCCAGGACCGAGTCTCGTGCCGCAGGCGTATCGCCGGCTTCGCTGACCTCGCGCGCGGCGGTCAGCGCTTGTCGACCGACCTCGCGAACTCGCGGACGTCCTTCACGTTCGCGTCGCGCGCGTCCCAGCTCGTCATGTGGCCGGCGCCCTTGTAAGACACGAACTTCGCGCCCGGAATCATGCGCGCGTGCTTCTCGACGACCTTCGGGCCCACTTCATCGAACTCCCCCGTCGTCGAGAGCACCGGCACCTTGATCGTCGGCAGCACCGACGTCTGGTCGTAGTGCTTCATCGTGCCGGTGACGACGTACTCGTAGGCGCCCTGCATGTAGACGTACTGCTCCATGCCGAACGTCGCGTTGGTCGAGTCCCAGTCCGCCTTGATCGGCTGGCGCGTGACGGTCTTCGCGTAGAACTCGTCGGTCGCCGCCTTGAAGCCCGGCGCGTCGGCGTTGCCATCCTTCTTCCACTGCGCGATGGCGCGCTGCGCGGAGTCCGACATCTGCTTCGTCCAGATCTCCGTCTCGCGCGCATAGGCCGGCCAGTCGAACACCGATCCGCCGAAGACGATCGCGCTCACGTGCTCGGGATGCGCCTTGTAGTACTCGAGCGCGAGCACGGTGCCCCACGAGTGGCCGTTCACGATCCACTTGTCGATGCCGAGCGCGCGGCGCAGCGAGTCGAGCTCCTCGACGAAACGCGGGATCACCATCAGCGTCGTGTCGGTGAGCCGGTCGGACTTCCCCGCCCCGAGCTGGTCGTAGCGGATGATCGGCCGATCATCGCCGAGTGCCTCGAACGGCTTGAGGTAGAAGCTTCCTGCACCGGGGCCACCGTGCAGGAGGACCATCGGTGTGCCGCTACCGGTGCCCGAACGCTTGTACCAGATGCGGCCGCCGCGCACGGGGAGCATCGCCTCGCCGGGGCCGAGCGCCGGTGTTGCCGCCGCGACGGCCGGTGCGGTTGCGGAGTCCGCCGGTTTCGCCTCCTTGCCGGCGCACGCGCCGAGGATGATGGCCGCCGCGGCCAGGCCGAACATCGGACGAGATGTGTGCGTGATGCTGGCCAACGTGGGGCTCATGCGCGCTCCGTGGGTGACGACGTGGTCCCTGCAGTCGCGGGATACGTTCGCTCGTCAGCGTTCCGCCCGCCACCACGAGTGCTGGTACAGCTCCCACGCGCCTCGGCGCCACTGATAGAGGAACTCCTTCCCGCGTGTCTCGACGCCGCGCAGCGAGCGACATCGCATCTCGACGGTGAGCCGGCCCTCCCAGATGCTGTCGCGCACGCCGGCCGCGGGCGCCGTGACGCGCGCGAGCAGCGTCGGCGTCGCGTTCGCGCGATCCCAATCCGTGGGACACTCCGGCAGATCGCTCGCGACCGAATCCACGAGCGGCACGTCGAGCGCGCGCGCGAACGCGGTGATGATGTTGGCGGCACGCGTCGAGTCGAGCGCGGCGCACGCGGCGAGTGCCGTGCTGTCGACGAGGGGATGATTCGGCTCGCAGAGCAGCGTGCGGACGACGGCGCGGATCGGATGGCGACGACTGGCGTGTCCCGCCTCCGTCGCGAGCCGCTCGAGCGATGGCATCCCCGTCGAGTCGACCGACTGCGCGCTTACGCGGAGGCTGGGCATCATCAGCGTGAAGGCCGCCATCATGCAAGTCGCCACGGATTTCACGGATGATCACGGATGGAATTCGAGGGGAACCGCCCGAGCGCCAGTGGGCGACTGAGGGCGTTGCACGAGAACAATCCGTGGACTCCGTGAAATCCGTGGCTCAAGACTTCTCCCTCGCGAAAAAGCGTCGCGGGTTCTCGACCATGATCATCCGCAGCTGCGCGTCCGTGACGCCGAGCTGCTTGAGATATGGGATCGTCTTGCGATGATCGAACAGCATGCCATCGGGAACCGCCTGATCGAGCATCGCCATCGCACCCTTCGGCGCGATCGACACGCCGAAGTACCAGTCGTTCGAGAGGAACAGCCGCTCGACGAAGCCGGCGGCGATCAGCTTCTGCACCGTCTCGGCGCGCTGTTGCCACGTGAGCAGCCCTTGCACGTTGCGGGCGCCCGTGGTGAAGTGATCCATGCCGAGCGTGTAGCCGCGCTTGAGGAGTCTTGTGAGGTACTCCAGGTCGTTCGACTCGTCGGAGTGGCCGAGGCAGACGCGCGATGGGCTCAGCCCTTCCGACTCGAAGATGTCGGCCTGCTTCTCGCCGCCGCGGCCCTGCGCATAGGTGTGCGTGGTGATCGGCACGCCCGTGGCCTTGCTCGCGCGCGCGGCGCCGCGCAGCGACTTCTCGAGAAAGGGCGTCACGCCGTCGCGATCGGTCGCGACCTTGATGACCCCGGGCTTGATGCCGGTGTCCTCGATGCCGCGCTGGATCTCGAGCGTGAAGAATTCCGCGAGCTCGTCGGCCGTGCGCGCCTGGAACGAGATCGATGGGTCGAGCCAGTGCCCCGTGCACGCGACGATCTGCACGGCCGAGCGCCGCGAGACCTCCTGGAGCATCCGGATGTCGCGGCCGACGTCGGCGGTGGTGACGTCGACGATCGTCGAGACGCCGGCGGCCTTCACCTCCTTCAGCTTCGCGACGGCGCGTTCGATGAACGCCGCGCGCCCGCCGAAGAGCTCGGGCCAGATGCGCAGTATCCCCGCCGAGCCGGCGAGCACGTGCTCGTGCGGCAGCACGACGCCGAGCGCGGACGCGTCGATCGGTCCCGTGACCGTGTCGACGGTCTGGCGTGTCCGTTCCGTGGACGACCCGCGGAGCGCGTGGGGCAGCGCGACGGCGCCGGCCGCCGCGCCCGCGACCTGCGTGAGGAACTCGCGACGATCCAGCATCGAGGGCGTTCCGTGGTGCGAGGGAGAATCCGGACGCGTCCCGGGGGGGGGGTGGGACAACGATTCTCCTACGCGCGGACCTCCGGCAAGCCCTCGATAGGCAGAACGCTCACTCGTCGCGCGCGAGCGTGATCGTGAAGGCCGTCGCATTCCCCGACCGCGCGTAGAGGCGCAGCGTCCTTGCGTCGCGCGCGTGCAGGACGACGGTGCTGGTCGCCATCGCCGTGCCGCGTGGGCTCATCTGCGCGACGAGGGAGTCGGCATCGATCTGCGCGTGTCCCTCCCACGCGAGGCCGGAGAGCGTGAGCCGTGCGCCGAGTGCGTGCTGGTCGCTCGAGATGGGGAGGAGCGAGAGATGGATGAACTCGTACGAGGGCGTGACGGACTGCCACTCGCCGACGAACGACTCCAGCGAGGCAGCGCGCGCGGGCGTCTCCGACGGCGCGCCGCCGCAGGCGAGCGTGAGGGCGAGGATTGCAGCTGACGACGAACGATGCATGGCGGCTCCCGGGGGGTTCATCATGGTACCCTCGCACACCGTGTCGCCGTCACCCCGGCTCGCGCCCGTTCGTCACATCTTCTCGTCGCGCCGCCCGGTTAGCGTTGTGTCATGTCGACGGCACGAATGATTCTCTGCGCGGCGCTCGCGTTCGCATCGCGAAGCGGCGCCGCGCAGTCCGCGCGAACGGATTCGCAGTTCGTGCGCGAGCACTACGTCAAGCGCGAGCACCGCATCCCGATGCGCGACGGCGCGCGACTGTTCACCGCCGTCTACGCGCCGAAGGACGCCTCGCCGGCGCGTCGCTATCCGATCGTGATCATCCGGACGCCGTTCTCGATAGCGCCGTACGGCGTCGAGAAGTATCCGCCGACGCTCGGCCCCGACGGCGTCATGCTCCGCGAGGGCTACATCTTCGTCTACCAGGACGTGCGCGGCCGCTACATGAGCGAGGGCACGTTCGAGAACGTCAGGCCATTCGTCGCCGAGTCGATCAAGGCGCGAGACGCGACGAAGACGGATGAGGCCAGCGATGCGTACGACACGATCGAGTGGCTGCTGAAGAACGTGCCCGGCAACAGCGGGCGCGTGGGCATGTGGGGGCTCAGCTACGCGGGCTTCTACGCGGCGATGGCCATCCGCTCGCACCATCCCGCGCTCGTCGCCGTCTCGCCGCAGGCGCCGGTCACGGATGTCTTCTTCGAGGACTTCCACCACAACGGCTCGCTCACGCAAGCGTACTTCTACTCGTATCCCGTCTTCGGCATCCCGCGTCCCGCGCCGACGACCGAGCACTGGTGGCTTCCGGAGTTCCTGAAGATCCAGGAGCACGGGATGCCGAACGACTACGAGTATCAGCTCGCGCTCGGCCCGCTCGTCAACACGACGACGCGCTTCTACGCGACGAACGTGTTCTGGCGCCAGATCGTCGCGCACCCGAACTACGACGCGTTCTGGCAGTCGCGCGCGGTGCCGCCGCGCCTGCGCGAGATGCCGCGCGGCGCGACGCCCGCGGTGCTCTCCGTCGGCGGATGGTTCGACGCCGAGAATCTGTACGGGCCGCTCGCGGCGTATCGCGCGCTGCGCGAGCGCGACGACCGGTCGGACGTCGCGCTCGTGATGGGCCCGTTCGGCCATCGCGGCTGGGCGGCGCGCGACCAGCCGCACACCGTGCACGGCGATCTATACTTCGGCGACTCGCTCGCGACGCGCTTTCAGCGCGACGTGGAGGCGCCGTGGTTTCGCTCGCATCTCAAGGGCGACGGCAGCGCACCGCAGGGAGCGCTCGTCTTCGACACCGGTCGCAAGCGCTGGCAGTCGTTCGAGCGCTGGCCGGCGCCGACCGCCAGGCCCGCGACCTACTGGCTCCGCGCGGATCGCACGCTGTCGAGGACGCCGCCGGCCGAGTCGCGCGCCTCGCTCGCGTACGTGAGCGACCCGCGCAAGCCGGTGCCGAGTCGGTGCGGACGGCCGACGATCGAAGGCGGAACGATCGACGCGTACATGAGCGACGATCAACGCTGCTTCGACGCGCGCCCCGATGTCCTCGTGTTCCGCACCGAGGTGCTGCGCGACGACGTGACGATCGCGGGCCCGCTCACCGCGCGGCTCCGCGTGAGCACGACGGGGACGGATGCGGATTTCGTGGTGAAGCTCATCGACGTGTACCCGGACGACGAGCCGGATCCCGTCGTTCGTCCGAATCCCGCGGTGCACCTGCGCGGCTATCAGCAGCTCGTCCGCGGCGAGATCATGCGCGGCCGCTTCCGTCGCTCGTTCGCCGCGCCATCGCCCTTCGTGCCGGGCGAGATCACCGAGGTCGCCGTGCCGCTGCAGGACGTGTTTCACACGTTCAGGCGCGGACACCGGCTCATGGTGCAGGTGCAGAGCAGCTGGTTCCCGGCGTTCGACCGGAATCCGCAGCGGTACGTGCCGAGCATCTACGAGGCGCACGACTCGCACTTCATCTCGGCCACGCATCGCGTGCACGTGGGGCGCGATGCCGCGAGCCGCATCGAGATGAGCGTCGTACGATAGGCGTCGCCTCACGCGTGGGGGCGACGCCGCCGCCGCATAGCCTGGCCCACGCGCACGTGGGGGGAGCGCCGGCTTGTTCGCCGGTCCTGTGACGCCCGATGGATGGCCGAGAGCGCGAAGCTCGTCAAATGGCGGAACGACACGTGGGGGCCGACGGTCGTGGAGATGGCGGAGTTCATGCGTGCTCGGATGCCGCCGCGCGATGATGCTCGACGGCGGCATCTCGAGTCAGCTCTCGCTCCGCTACGCGAACGGCACGGTGCGCCACTACCGCCAACGTCTCGGCGCGCTGAGCTACTTCGTCTCGAGCACCGAGACGAAGTTGCCCGCCGGATCCTTGAACCACGCGATCGTCGGGCCGCCGTCGTCGCGGTGGATGCCCTTCGCGTCCGTCTTCAGGTCGCCGTCCTTGTAGACCTCGAAGCGCACGCCGCGGTCGCGGAGCTCGTCGACCGCGCGGTCCACGTCGTCGACCGGAAAGTTCAGGATGGTGAACGTCGCCGGCGTGTGGTTCGGCTTCTCGTAGACGAACACGCTCGTGTCATCGGCGAGCGTCAGCTCGAGCGCGCCCATGGGAGCGTCGGACACCTCGAGCCCGAGCGTCTCGTGATAGAACGTGCGCGCCTTCTCCAGGTCGTCGACGGAGAAGCCGGAGAACGGCTTCGAGTGTTGGAACATCGGTCCTCCTCGCTGTCGGAACGGTGGCCGAGACCCGCACGCGGGATCCGTTCCACGTCACGGCTGGATCGGCCAGCGGCGCACCGGCGTCGAGTCGCCGCCGACCGCGCCGCTCGCGACGAGCTCGCCCGCGGCGCCGCACCATCGATGATCGAACGCGTGCGCGCGCGTCTCGCCCGGCGCCAGATCGATCGTCTCGCTCGCCGCGAGGAGCGTCGACGAGCCGCAGTCGTCGCCGTACGCGAACGACAGGTACTGGCCGACGCCCTTCGGCGGCAGCGCGACGCGCACGGCGGTCGCGCGCGGGTTCGTGACGCTCACGAGCGCGACGTACCATCCGTTCGACTCGTGCAGCGCGCCGCTCGCCGGGACCAGCGCCAGGTTCAGCGACAGCGCGCTCGGCGCGACGCGCGGCGCGGCCGCATCGACGGGCGCGGGATCGGTCTCGCGCGCGCATGGCCCATCGCAGCTCACGATGCCGGCGCAGCGCCGCTGGAAGTACGTGGCCGGGTGCGCGTCGGCGACGCGCAGCAGGGCGTGGAGCATCTCGTGCCGCACCACGCGTCCGGTGTCGATCACGCGCTCCGCGAGCACGATGCGGTTCTCCACGCGATAGTACGCGCCGTCGAGATCGCCCTCGCTCGTCGGAATCGAGCCCGCACCCGGGACGACGTACCACTGCACGGCGTCGAACGAGCGCGAGACGCCTGCGCACTGCGACGCGAGCTCCCACCACATCCGGTACTGTGCTCGCGGCGTGGTGAGCACCGCGCCCGCGGGCAGCGGCAGGTCGACGATCGCGTGGCAGCTCGCGCCGATGAGCGCGAGCGCGGCGAGGAGGAGCGGCACCGCCGTCGTGCGCGTGCGCCGCTCCATCGCTCGACTACTTCTTGGCCGGCGCCGGCGGCGGCGCGACGCTCGAGAACATGTCGACGACGTAGCGCCACTTCCCATCCGCGCCCTTCCGCAGCACCTCGGCGTACTTCACGGTCTCCGAATTGCCGCCGATCTTGAACGTCGCGGTGCCAACGTTGTACGCGAGGTCGCCCACGCCGTACGTCGTCGTCGTGTTCATGACGAAGTCGCTCGCGCCCGCGGCCACGAGTCCCGCGATCGGCGCATGCGCGTCCGCGCCGGTGAGGATCGGCGAGCCCTCGGGCATCACCTGCGCATCCTTGTCGTAGACCGCGAAGACGGCCGCGGTGTCCTTCGCGTTCATGCCGGCGGCGAACGCGGCGTCCACGCCCTTCACCGCCTCGATGTCCGCGGCCGAGAGCGCGGCGGGCGCCGCGGCCGGCGGCGGCGTTTCGGTCTTGCCGGCGCAGGCGGTGGTGAACAGCGCGAGTGCCGCGAGAGAAGAGAGGCGCACGAGACACGCTCCACGTCGAGGAGTGAGAGAGGACCAGCGAGCGCAAAGCTACCCGCGCATGGCTCCGCGCGCACGCCACAGCGTCATCGCTCCAGCCTGAACCCCGCATCCAACGCCGGCCGCGTGGGCGCGTTCGCCACGTACCAGCCGGTGAGGAACATCCACCGCGCCATCCGCGTGAGCTTCGCGTAGTCGATGCGCTCGGGGATGTCGCCCGCGGTGTGATAGTCGTCGTGCAGGTTCGTGGAGTACATGAGCGACGGCACGCCGAGCCGGGCGTACGGCAGGTGATCGCTGCGGAAGAACCATCCTTCGCTGTGCGTCGGGCGGTCCCACAGCGTGTCGATGACGAACTTCCCGGTCGCCGCGTTCGCCGCCAGCGCCATCGCCACGAGCTCGCTCGACGTGCGATGCGGCGGCTGCGCGCCGAGCAGCGCCGCGGTGTCGGGGTGGTTGCGACCGATCATGTCGCCGTTGAGCACCGCGACGATCTTCGCGAGCGGCACGACCGGATGCGCCGAGTGGTAGCGCGAGCCGAGAAGGCCGCGCTCCTCGGAGCCGTGATGGACGAAGAGGATCGAACGCTTGGGATGCGCGGCGACCATCGCGCGCATCGCCGCCATCTCGGCGACGCTGACCGATGCGTTGTCGTCGGCGCCGGCGAGCACCGAGTCGCCGGGCACGAGCAGGCGCACGCCGTTCGCGTCCTGGTGCGAGCTGTAGAGGACGTACTCGTCGCGGAGCTTGGGATCGCTCCCGCGCAGCACGCCGATGACGTTGACCGATGGCGTCTCGAAGCGCTCGAGCCGGATCGAGAGCAGCGCCTCGGCGCCCTGACGGAGCGTGTTGCCCATGGCGGCGCGCACGAGCAGCGCCGGCACCGGTCCTGAGCCGACGGCGGGCGGCGGCGGCACGCGCACCGTCGGCCCGTTGGCGGCGGCGGCGTTGCTGAGCGCCGTCGCGCGGTCCACGTCGTACAGGCCGCGGATGCGCATGACCGAGACGGCGTCGAACGCGCTGTCGGTCGGCGCGTCCGCGACGAGCAGCACCGCCGCGGCGCCGCGGCGAGTGAGTGGCGCGAGCGTCGTCACAATCGCCGCGTTCGCCGTGCGCACGTTCGCCGTGTAGCTCGTCGGACGGATCGAGCCCGGCGCCGGCGCGCGGAGCGGCATCGCGACGATCTTGCCGCGTACTTCGATCGTCGAGTCCTGCGCGTCGGCGAGCCATACGATCGGTCCCGTCGCCTCGATCGGCACCACGTTGAGCGGGATGATGTCGGTGAAGAGCGTCATCGCGCGCCCGCCGATCGTCGCCGAGCTCGCGGTCGTCGACACGCGCGTGCGCGTGATGTCGAACCACTGGAACCACGTGCCGTCGTCGCCCAACGGCGCGAGCCCGATCTTCTCGTACTGCTTCGCCACCCAGATCGACGCGCGCATCTCGTCGAGCGTGCCGCCTTCGCGCCCGCGCATCGCCGGCGACGCCATCGCGAACAGATCGCGCTTGATGTCCGCCTCGCGGATCCTGGCGATCGCGCTCGGCGTCGGGATCGCGACGGGGCGCGCGGGTCGCTGCGCGGCGAGCGTGAGCGGCACCGCGACCAGGGAGACGAGAAGGAGTGTCCGCACGCGCACGACCTCTGCTATGCTGGGAGACATGAGCATCAAGAGACTGGATCACATCAGCGTCGTCGTCGACGACCTCGAGGCCGCCATCGCGTTCTTCACCACGCTCGGCATGACGCGTGATGGCGAGATGCCCGTCGAGGGCGCGTGGGTGGATCGCGTGAACGGGATCGAAGACGTTCGCGTCGACATCGTCATGATGCGGACGCCGGATGGCCACGGGAAGCTCGAGCTGACGCGATTCCGCAATCCGAGGCTCGTCGACCTCGAGCCGGCGATCGCGCCGCCGAACGCGCTCGGCCTGCGGAGCGTCATGTTCGCCGTCGACAGCGTCGACGACACCGTCGCTCGGCTGCGCGACGACGGCGGCGAGCTGATTGGCGAGATCGCGCAGTACGAGGACGTGTACCGGCTCTGCTACCTGCGAGGCCCGGCGGGGATCATCGTCGCGCTGGCCGAGGAGCTGCGCTGAGGCGCGGGCCGCCGCCGACTACTGGAGCTGGATGTAGAGCGGCACGGGCCAGAGACGCAGGATGTCGCCGCGCGGCGTCGGCGGTCGGTCGTTCCGGAGCTTCGTGAACTGCTTCCACCCCGTGAACTGCACCGGCTCCGACTTGATGTCGCGCCAGTACGTGTCGCGCTTCATCCACGGCGGTCCGAAGCCGTCCATGTGCATGACCACCTGCACGCGCGGGTCGAGCACGATCTTCCCGGTGTTCGTGACGCCGTCGGGCGTGAAGCGGTGCACGACGAGGATCTTGGGCGGGAGCCGGTACTTCTCCACGAGCCCCGCGAGGAAGCGAATCGCGAAGTTGATGTCGGCCGCGTCGTACGTGCCGATGCGCCGGCCCGGGATCCCGCCCCTCTTCATCGAGAACTCGGGATCGATCCCGAGGTGCACGTCGGGGCGGACGAGGAACTTCTCGATCCACGGCAGCTCGTACTGGAGCGTGCTCTGGCCCACCTGCAGATCCACGAACATGAGGGCGTTCCGGCTCCGCGCCCATCCGTAGACTTTCTCGATGGTGGCACTGTCGTGGCGCGTGCGGTACTTCCCGCTCGTGCCGGGCGTCGCGTCGGCGACGAGCGCGATCACGTGGAGCGCCGGCAACGCGGGGTGCGCCGGGTCGATCCGGTTCCACGACGCGACCTCGGTGTCGAGCTTCGCGAGCATGAGATCCGGCGGAAACTCGCCGAGGATCCCCATGCGCTTCGAGAGCGGGTTGCCGTAGAAGGCGACGATCCGCTTCGCGGGGAGGATCGACCCCGGGAGCGGCGGCGGCGTCTTCACGGGCCAGAGCGAGTCGGTGTCCGCGCCGGTGTTCTGGAAGGCGAGGTGTCGCGCGCCCGCCTTGGGGCCGATCATGCCCCGCGGCGGCTTGGGTCGAGCGGTGTCCTGCCCGGCGGCGGGGCGGGCGGTCGTGTCGGGCGCGACGGCGGTCGGCGCCGTCACGGGCTTCGGGTGGCGCGTGGTGTCCTGGACCGTGGCCCTCGCCAGGGCCTCCGCCGAGTCCACGAGGGGGCGGCGGACGGTGTCTGCGGCCGCCTGCGCGGCCGGCGGGGCTTTCGTGGTGGCGTCAGCGGAGCGCGCGCCCTCGGCGCACGCGGCGGCGATGAGCGTGGCGGCGCAGATGACGCCGGCGGGAGCGGCGAGGGGGCGGCGCGTGAGGCGGTGACGCATCGAGCCAGACTATCCACTCCGTGGACCTGATGGAATGCCGGTCGAGGCAGGTTTTTTCTCGCCAACGGCGATCAGAGCAGGCCGACCGGAGCGCCGCGGTGTATTTTTCGTCAGGGCGCGTCGCTCTCGTCGCTCCCCTTCCCAGTACCCCGAAGCTTTCACATGGCTCACACACTGCCTGATGCGCGCGCCGCTTTCGTGGCCGCGACACGACGCGATGCGCCGGGAACCGATTTCCCGCGCTATGTCGCCGTCCTCGACGCGCTCATCAAGTGGAGCCTCGCGCGCCCCAAGCTGCTCGAGTTCCGGCCCGCGACGACGCGCACCGACGTCATCCGCTTCGGGCTCGTGGGCAGCCCGGCGATCGTCTGGTCCGCGCAGGTGACGAGAGGGAGTGGCCCGAGCCTGGAGATCGACAAGCCGTCGGGGGCACCACTGACGCCGGAGCAGCGCGCGCTGGTGCTGAAGACGCTGAACGCGCACAAGCGCGAGCAGTCGAAGGAGGGCGACCGTCTGCGCATCAGCTTCGCCGCGTTGAAGAACACGGCGGCGAGTGCGGCGGTGCTGTCGCTGATGCAGGAGCTCCTCACCGGCAACACCACGATGAAGGAGTCGATGGCGGAGTCGAAGGCGTAGACGACTCGCTGGGCGCGCGCGCGCGACCGACGAATCGACTGTCGCGCGCTCACGTCGGCGATTCACACGTTGACGCCGGCGCCATCGGCGCTGAGCTCCTCTCGGCCGACGAGCGTCGAGCGCCAAGAGACGGCGCCGAGCGACCCTCTTGTCATTCCGAGCGCAGCGAGGAACCCCCGGCGCGTTGGGGGACGACCCCTCGCGCAACGCGCCGGGGGTTCCTCGCTGCGCTCGGAATGACATCCCTCTCGCCGATGGCCGATGGCCGATGGCCGAGAGCCGATGGCCGAGAGCCGATGGCCGATGGCCGAGAGCCGATGGCCGAGAGCGCCCTTGCTCACGCCCCGCTTCGCCGCCATAGCTTGTCCGCGGTTCCGCGCCCTCCCTCCGAACCGACGCCCGCCTCCCTGAACCGCCTCTCGTGAGCGACGCTCCGACGCGCCTCACCGCGCTCCTCGCCGGTCGCTACGACATTGCGCGCGAGCTCGGCGCTGGCGGCATGGCGACCGTCTACCTCGCGCACGACGTGAAGCACGATCGCGACGTCGCGATCAAGGTGCTCCACCCCGACCTCGGCGCGGTGCTCGGCGGCGAGCGCTTTCTCGCCGAGATCCGGACGACGGCGCGGCTCCAGCACCCGCACATCCTCCCGGTTCTCGACAGCGGCGACGCCGAAGGGCTGCTCTTCTACGTGATGCCCCTCGTCACCGGCGAGACGCTGCGCGCGCGCCTCGAGCGCGAGCGGCAGCTCCCCATCGACGACGCCGTCCGCATCGCGCGCGAGGTCGCCGACGCGCTCGGCTACGCGCACGGCGCGGGCGTGATCCACCGCGACATCAAGCCCGAGAACATCCTCCTCCAGGGCGGGCACGCGCTCGTCGCCGACTTCGGTATCGCGCTCGCCGTGCAGACCGCCGGCGGCGCGCGCCTCACGCAGACCGGGCTCTCGCTCGGCACGCCGCAGTACATGAGCCCCGAGCAGGCGATGGGCGAGCGCAGCATCGACGCGCGCAGCGACATCTACTCGCTCGGCGTCGTGACGTACGAGATGCTCGCCGGCGAGCCGCCGTTCACGGGGCCGACCGTGCAGTCGATCGTCGCGCGCGTGCTCTCGGAAGATCCGCGCGGCCTCGTCGTGCAGCGCCGAGCGATCCCGGCGAGCGTCGAGGAGGCGACGCTGCGCGCGCTCGAGAAGCTCCCCGCCGATCGCTTCGCGAGCGCGGCCGCGTTCGCGGAGGCGTTGACGAGCACGAACGCGCGCACGACGCACGCGAGCGGCGCGAACGTGCGCGCGACGCAGGCTTTCAGCAGATGGCGAACGGCGATCGCCGCCGCGGGATGGCTCGCCGCGCTCGGCGCCATCGGCTGGAGCGCGACGCGTCGCGGCGGCGCCGTCGCGCCCACCGAGTACGACGTCGGACTCCCCGACAGCGCGATGCTGTCGCCGGGTCTCACGGTGGGCTTTGCCGTCGCGCCGCGCGGCGACTTCCTCGTCTACCGGACGGAGCGCGCCGGCGTCGCCGAGCTGTGGTCACGCTCGTTGCTCGACGCAACGGTCCACCCCATCGAGGGAACGAAGGGCGCCGACTTCCCGACCATCTCGCCGGACGGGAAGCGGCTCGCGTTCGTGCGCGTGCGCGGCGATGCGGCATCGCTCGAGACGATCGACCTGGCCGGCGGCGCCGGCGCATCGCTCGGGCCGGTGACGGTGCCGAGCGATCTGCAGTGGCTCCCGGATGGGCGGCTGCAGATGATCGACGGCGACGGCGTGCGCGCACGGTGGGTCGCGCCGAGCGGCGGTCCGTCGACGTCCGTGGGCATCCATATGTGTCAGCTGCCGGCGACGGTGCCCGACGGCACGTCGATGATCTGCAACAACACCGCGGGCGGCGGAGGCTTCCAGGTCTTCCCGAAGGAGGGCGCGCAGAGCCGGAAGCTGCACCTCGCGTCGAGCGCGTCGTCGCCCGTCATCGGCTCGCACTTCCGCGTGATCGACGGCCGCTACCTGACATACGTGTCGACCGGCGGCGAGCTGTTCGCCGCGCCGATCGATCTGGCGACGGGCGCCGTCGGGCGCTCGGTGCGCATGGCCTCGTCGTTCAGTCTGCGCGACTACAACGGCGCGGCGGCGTACGCCATCTCCGCGAGCGGCGCGCTCGTCTACGCGCAGGGTGACAATCGCGCGCTCGGCGCGCTCGTGCGCGTCGACGCGAAGTCGGTCGACACGCTCCCCATTGGACGCGAGCCGTTCATCAACTTCGTCATCAGCCCGAATGCGCGCCGGGTCGCGGCGACGGTGACCGCGGAGGATGGCGTCGAGCTTCGCGTGTACGACCTGACCAGCGGCCGGCACACGGCGTGGGTACGCGGCGCCAACGTCGCGAGCCCGGTGTGGAACGAGGCGGGCGACCGCATCGTGTTCACGCGCTTCGACTCGCTGTTCATGGGCAACCCCGACGCGCCGGGTCGCCCCGAGTTCCTGATCAAGCTCCCGGGGCTCTTCCACGCGCACGGGTGGGGGCGCGACGGCCGCGTGGTGGGGAGCCTGTTCGATCCCGGGCTCGCGCTGTCGGTCGACATCTCGCGGCGGCCGATCACCGTCGACACGCTGCGCGCCGGCGTGAACTTCCCGCGCGTCTCGCCCGACGGCCGGTGGGTCGTCTACTGCGACTCGACGTACTCGGAGCTCTGGCTCGAGCCGCTGCCGCGCGACGGCCATCGCTACCAGTTCGCGTCCGGCGTGGTCGGCGAGGCGCACTGGCTGTCGAGCGACGAGCTGGCCTTCCTCTGGTCCGACGCGACGGGACGTCACGTCGACCGTATGAAGCTGACCGCGTCGCGCGCGGCGCCGCTCGGCGCCCGCACCCGATGGGCGGAGATCGCCGAGTACCGCGATACGATGGGGCAGTCGTCGACGCTCTCGCCCGATGGGCGCTTCGTGTATCTGCGCGGAGCGGCGGACCAGCCGGCACGCTACCTCAGGGTGGTGCCGGGGTGGGTGCGGCGGATGGAGAAGGCGGTGGAAGACGCGAATCGGTGAGCGTCGCTCGACGCCGCGTCTCGGTCGCTCGTTGCTCCCCGAGCCCGGGCGGCGTACGTTCGCTGCCCCCGGCGCGACGTCGAACGCCGTCCTCAGTGCCCACACTCATGGAGGGCCCCATGCGCCGTCTTCATCGCTCGTTGCCGCTCTGTTGTTGCGTCGCCGTTCTCGCCGCCTGCGCCAAGACCGAGACGCCGAAAGCCGACACCGCCGCGGCGGCAGCAGCCGCGCCGGCCCCTGCGCCGGCGCCCGCCGCGGCCACGCTCGCGGACTTCGCCGGTAAGTGGAACATGCGCGCCGTCCCGGAAGCGGGTGACACCACGGCGACGACGTACGTGCTGACCGCGTCGGCGGACTCCACGTGGACGCTCAAGTACTCGAACGGCCTCGAGGTCAAGGCCCACGCCATGGCCAGTGGCGACAGCGTCGTCATCGACGCCGGTCCGTACGCGAGCGTGCGACGGAAGGGGCTCAAAGTCACCACGCACGGCGCGCTGCGGCGCGACGGCGACAAGCTCGTCGGCGCTTCCACGGCGCACTACAACACGACGAAGCCGGACTCGGTGCTGCGGCTCCGCATGGAAGGAACGCGCGCGCAGTAACAATGCGTGAGTGAACCCACTCGGCCGGCGCGCGCACCCTGGCGCCGGTCGAGCGGGTGGCCCGACTGTGTGCTCTCGAACGTCAGTGCCCGATCGCCCCCGCCAGAGCCGGCTCGCGCGTCGCGCTCACCTCACCGGCAAACGCGTCCGTCGCTCCAGACGACCGCCTTGACGTCCCCGGATGCGTCGGTCGCTCCGCCGACGATGCGGCCGCAGTCGTTGATCTGGTTCGCCTGCGACGTCCCACCCGCGAGGTTCGCCAGCGGGATGAACGGACCGCCGACGCGCGTCACGAACGCCTGGATCGGTGCGGACCCGAACGAGTAGCCGACGATCTCTCCATTGCCGTTGATGTCCGTCGCGAACGTCGACGCGCCGTTGAACTTCCCGAGGTCGATCATGCCGGTCGACTTGGACCAGTAGAAGGCGCTGATGCCGTTCGCGTCGAACCATGTGCCCACGACCTCACCGCGGTCGTTGATCGCGCGCGCTGCTGCTCCAAGGCCCATCGCGCCGAGGTCGACGACGCCGGTGCCGCGACTCCAGAGGAACGCGCGAACGACGGTCGGGGGAGCCCGGAGGCATCGCGGATTCCCCCACCACCTGTCCGAGGTTGTTCACGTCGAAGGCGAAGCTGAACGTGCCGCCGAAGGTGCCCAGCTTCACGAGGCCGCCGTCCGGCGTCCACACGACCGCGTTCGCGGGACCGTTCTCCGCGGGTGCCAGGATGCCGGCGATCCATCCCGCGTCGTTGACGGCGTAGGCGGTGCTCACGCGCGTGGGCGTCGCGAACGGAAAGATGTTTCGCCCGCCCGGTGCCCAACGGAATGCATAGGTGGCCTGGCCGCAGTACGCCAAGCCGACCGAGGCACGGTAACGATTGAGCCCCAGAGGCGCGGTGCTGCACACGGCGGGATCGTCCGGGTTCTGCACGAGCACGCCGTCCGCCGTATGCAAGACGGCCCGTTGCCCGCCAGGCTGGAACTCCTGGACCGCGATGTCGCCGCCCCTGTTGATGGCCCACGCCTCCGATCTGACGACGCCCGGCGTGCTCGCCAGCTGCACGACGCCGTACGCGCTCGCCGCCGCGACGTTGGCGCGCGACACGGAGCGTGGAGCGGCAAGCTCGGTCTCGTCACACCCCGACAGGAACGCGGCACTCGCCGCCGCCAAGGTGAGCGCGAGCGTCGAACGCCGTGAGGAGGACATCGGTGACTCCGCGATGGTGCTTCATGGGCGAACCCCGCGTGCCCGGCCGCGTCGCACGGGACGATCATGTATGGGGGTCGCGTGCGGCGTCGACAATGGCCAGTGTGGGTCGCCAGCACCGACGACGGGTCCATCCTAGTGCGTGCGAGAAGATTGCTGCGCGTCACCCCCCGCTCGCGAGCTCCTGCGTCACCCGCATCTCCGTCGTGTAGCGCAGCTCCGCGAAGCGCACCAACAGATCGGCCTCAGTCACCCCGCTTCGCTCGGCGCCGACGAGATCCGCGACGATCAGTCCGCGGTGCATCATGATCGTCCGGTCGCCGAAGCGCACCGCCTGCTCCATGCTGTGCGTCACCATGAGCGTCGTGAGCGCGTGCGTGCGCACCAGCTTCTCGGTGACCATCATGATCTGCTCCGCCGCGCGTGGGTCGAGCGCGGCGGTGTGCTCGTCGAGCAGCAGCAGCTCGGGACGACGGATCGTCGCCATCAGCAGCGTGATCGCCTGCCGCTGACCGCCGGAGAGCGTTCCCATCGACGCCTGGAGGCGACCCTCGAGGCGCATCCCCAGCGAGGCGAGCCCCGCGCGGTATCGCTCGAGGCACGCGCGGTCGAGCGCCACGCGCAGCCCGCGCCGCTCCCCGCGCAGCTCCGCCATCCGCAGATTCTCGGCGACCGTCATCGAGGGACACGTGCCCTTGAACGGATCCTGGAACACGCGCCCCACGAGGCACGCGCGCCGGTGCTCCGGCCACCGCGTCACGTCGCGCCGGGCGATGGAGATGGATCCGTGATCGGGGAAGTACGTCCCGGCGATGACGTTCAGGATCGTCGACTTCCCCGACCCGTTGCTCCCGATGACCGTCAGGTACTGACCGGCGGGCATCGTCAGGCTCACGCCGCGCAGCGCCGGGACGCGCTCGCCTCCCGGCTGCTCGAACGTCTTCTCCAGCGAGGTCAGCTCGATCATCGCGTGGTCGCTCCGCGGCGTCGGATGAAGCGAAGGTTCGGAAGCGCGAGCGTCGCCAGCACGAAGGCCGCAGTGGCGAGCTTGAGGTCGATCGGACTGAGCCCGACGCGGAGCGCGACGGCGATGAGGCCGCGGAAGACGATCGCCCCCACGGCCACCATCGCGATCGTCGCGCCGAGTCGCCACGCGCGAGGCTTGAGCGTCTCGCCGAGGATGACGGCCGCCATCCCGGCGACGAGCGTGCCGACGCCCATCGTGACGTCGGCGAAGCCCTGGTACTGCGCGATCAGTGCGCCGGAGAACGCGACGAGCCCGTTCGCCAGCGCGAGCGCCAGCTCCACCATCCCTCGCCGGTCGACGCCCTGCGCGATGATCATCGCCGGATTGTCGCCCGCCGCGCGCATCGCCGTGCCGAAGTCCGTGCGCAGGAACCAGGTGATGGTGACGCCGAGCAGGATCGTCAGCAGCAGAAAGACGGCGCCGAACGAGAGATCGCTCGGCCACCCGGCGGTCGCGGGGAAGAGCGCGTGCAGTCGCGTCGCCACGGTCGAGCGGTCGAGCAGCGAGATGTTCGACCGCCCCATCACGTGCAGGTTCACGGAGTAGAGCGCGGTCATCACGAGGATGCCGGCGAGCAGCTCGGTGACGCGGAGTCGCGTGTGCAGCAGACCGGTGACGTAGCCCGCCACCATCCCGGCGAAGAACGCGACGACGCTCGCGAGGAGCGGATCGACGCCTGCCAGCGTGAGCGTCGCCGCGACGGAGGCGCCGAGCGGGAAGCTGCCGTCGGGCGTGATGTCGGGGAAGCGAAGCACGCGCGACGCGATGAAGACCCCCCACGCGAGCGGCGCGAACGCGAGCCCCAGCACGAGCGCCGCGAGCCAGAACTCCCACGGCGCGGCAGCGCGATCGGAGGAGGCGCCGCGCGTGGACGGTCTGGCCGCCACGAACCCCACGGTGTCCTTCCCCTGCCGGGGGCGAATTACGGTCGACGCGCGGGCGATGAGTGACGACGGGATCGTCACCCCGAAGTCGGCCGCCGCCCCGAGGTCCACGATCATCTGCGGATTCGCCGACACACGGAAGGGGATGGCTGCCGGGCTCTCGCCGCGCAGCACGCGGATCATGAGCAGCCCCTGCGCGTACCCGTTGTCGCGAAAGCTCGCGCCGAGAGCGAGCGGCGCGCCGGCGTAGCCCGTGTTCGACCCGACGACGATCACCCCCAGCTCGCGCGCCTGCTTGATCAGCGCGGGAAATCCGCCGCCGATCATGATGCTGGGGATCTGCATGATGCCGCCGACGCCCTGCGCGCGCAGCGCCTGCACGCCCGTGGGGATGTCCTGGGCGCTCGTGCACGCGACGGTGACGAAGCGGATCCCGAGCTGCGCCGCCTTTCGTCTCGCGACGCCGAGGTAATGCTCGGCGAAGGGATCGGCCGGATCGTAGAGCGTTCCCCACACGACCGCCTTGGGGAACGTGATGTTCGCGAGCGCCAGCGCCGAATCCACCGGCAGCGGAATCTCGGCGCCCGTGACGTTCGCCCGGTGCGCGGTGGGACTCGTCCCGGCGCCGATCACGTACGGATTGGCCACCGCGCCGAAAACGATGGGGCGATCGGTGATGACCTTCATCGCCGTCTGCGTGGCCACCGACGAGATGGTGGCGACGTGCGTGACCCCCTGCTGGAGGAACTCGCGCATGATGAGCGACAGCGTCGGGATGTCGCCCTGCGCGTTGCGCTCGATGAAGCTGACGGAGACATCGCGCACGAACCCCGAATCGGCGAGCGCCTTGTAGAACCCCTCGCGCGCCTCATCGAGCGGGGCGAGCGACGAGACTTGTACGATGCCGATCATGGGTCGGCCGCCATGTCCGCCATCTCCGCAGCTCGCGAGCGGAACCCCCGAAGCAACGAGCACGAGGGGGATGCGAACGCACGTCGGGAGTCGCATCGGTCGCTGCAGGCGGGTCGTCCGTGGGCGGGCGCGCGAATCGCGCGGGAGGGACGGCACCAAGCTGCAGGCGGGCTCGGCGGAATGCGAGCGTGGCTACAGCAGGAAGCTCTGGCGAGCGGTGGCAGCGGCGATGACTTCCTACGCCGCGTCGATGGAGCCGGAGTTGATCGCGAGCGACGCGTGTCGGGCTGTGCGCTCTCGGCTCTTGGCCCTTGACACCTGTGCTAACCTCGTTAGGTATGTGAACCAAGTTAGGAGGTGGCCATGGGCGTCAAGGAACGGCGACAACGCGAGCGCACTGAAGTCCGCGAGAAGATCCTCGACGCCGCCCTGGAGTTCTTCGCCAGGGAGGGCGCCGAAGGCGTCACCATGCGCGCGCTCGCCGATGCCATCGAGTATTCCCCGCCGGTCATCTACGCGCACTTCCGCGACAAGGACGCGATCATTCAGGAGCTGTGTCACCGGCAGCTCCGCCAGCTCGCCAAGAAGTTCGCGACGTTCGCCGGCCTGAGCCCGATCGAACGGCTGCGGCGCATCGGCTACGTGTACGCAGACTTCGCCATCGAGAACCCGAGTCATTTCCGGTTCATGTTCCTCACGGCGCACTCGTTGCCCGACGATGACGAGCTCGCGAAGAACGATCCGGAGCGGAACGCGTATGCGTTTCTCAAACAGACGGTCGAGGACGCGCTCACGGCTGGCATGTTCCCACCGGACCTGACCGACGCCGACGCGATCGCGCAGATCTGCTGGGGGAGCGCGCACGGGCTGGTGGCGCTGCAGAACGTCAAGGGCGCCGACAGCTGGATCGCTTGGCGCGATCCGCGCGCGAACGCCCGCCGACTCATCGACGCGACCATCGACGGCCTGTTGAAGCCCGCGGCCGCACAGCGGCCCGTTCGCTCGCGCGCGCCGCGCGCTCGGGCGCGACGCGGCGCGCGCTGAGCCGGCGCTCCGAACTTCTCACGGGAACCTTCTGACCCAGCCCCTTCTTTTGGTCTCGGAGTTAACAACGTTAGCAGTTATACCGACGTTCGTCCCTGGAGGCAGCATGCGATCGTGCATCACGGCAGCCGAAGCGACATCCGCTCCACCCCGCTCTCCCGCGCGCCGCTCACACCACGCGCATCACGCGCGCGTCGCCGTGGCGCTCCTCGCATTCGCCGCCGGCGCCTGCACGCGCGCCGATGCCAGCGCGGCCAACGGCGCCGACGTCTCCGCACCGTTGCCCGTCATCGCGCAAACCGTCACGACCTCCCCGCGTGCGTGGTCCACGACCGCGAGCGGGATCGTCCAGGCCCAGACGAGCGTCGACGTCGGCTTCGAGGTGCCGGGAAAGCTCGTGATGGTCGGGCCCGACGAGGGACAGCCCGTTCGAGCCGGCCAGCTGATTGCGGCGCTCGATCCGACCGACTACCGCCTCGCCGCCGCGCAGGCCTCGGCGCTGGCCGACCGTGCGGCGCGCGACCGTGATCGCAACCAGCCGCTGCTCGCCGCCGGCGCCATCGCGTCGGCCGACATGGACCATCTCGAAACCGGCGCGCGACAGAGCGCTGCCGCCGCCGAGCTGGCGATGAAGCGACTCGCCGATGCGCATCTCGCCTCGCCCATCTCGGGAATCATCGCACGCCGCGCGTCCGAGGTCGGCGCGACCGTGGCGCCTGGCCAGCCGGTGTTCACGATCGTCGACCTCGACCCGGTCCGCGTACGCGTCGGCGTGCCGGAAGCCGATGTCGGACACATCGTCGAAGGCGCCGCGGCGGCCGTCCGCGTGCCGGCGCTCGACGCGAGCTTCATCGGACGCGTGCGGCTGATCGGTGTGGTCGCCGATCCATCCACGCGGAGCTACACGGTCGAGATCTCGGTGCCGAATCCCGCGCGCCGCCTGCGCGCCGGGATGATCGCCGAAGCAACCGTCACCACCGGTGACACGAGATCGGCGATCGTCGTGCCCGCGGGCGCGGTGGTGCACGACGGCGGCGTGAACGGGATGACGAACGTCTACGTCCTCGATCGCGACGCGACGCGCGTACACGCACGACGCGTGACGACGGGTCTCACGCGCGGCGACTCGCTCGAGATCACCTCCGGGCTCGTCGCCGGTGAGCGCATCGTGGTCGGCGGGCAGCAGCGGCTGCGCGAGGGAGCGTTGGTGCAGATCGTCAGTGTCGACGCCCAGCGCAGCGTGCCGACGGGAGGGACCAAGCCATGAACCCCATCCGTTCCGCACTCCGGAATCGTTCCGTCGTGCTCGTCCTCACCGCCTTCGCGGTGCTCCTCGGCGTCGGTGCGCTCGTCACGATGCCGCGACGCGAGGATCCGAAGATCACGATCCGCACCGGACTCGTGCTCGCGCGCTATCCCGGCGCGAGCGCCGAGCAGGTGGAGGAGCAGGTCACGCGGAAGATCGAGCAGCGACTGTTCGCGCACGAGGAGGTCCGCAAGCTCAAGACGTTCTCCACGTCGCGCGATGGCGTGGTGGTCGTGAACGTGGAGCTCGAGGAGAAGGTGAAGGACCCGGACCGCTTCTGGGCGATGCTGCGTCACGATCTCAACGAGCTGCACGCGACGGAGCTTCCACCGACGGTGCAGGGCCCGATCGTCAACAGCAACTTCGGCGACGTCGTGGCCATGCTGCTCGCCGTGCGTGGTCCGCACTACGGTCCTCGCGAGCTGCGCGAGTATCTCGACCAGATCGACGACGCGATCCGCACCATTCCCGAGGTCTCGAAGATCAACCGACTCGGCGAGCAGCGTGAAGAGCTGCGCGTCTCTACTACGAATGCACGTCTCGCGGGCTTCGGGATGACGCCGCTGCAGGTCGCGGGCGCGATTCAGTCACGCAACGCGGTGGTCGACGCGGGCACGGTCGACCTGGGGCAAGCCGGCCGCATCCCGATCGCCGCGAACGGTCTGCTCGCGAGCGAAGACGCGCTGTCGCACCTGCTCGTCGGCACGTCGCGCGATGGACGTCCCGTGCGCATCGGCGACTTCGCCGCGGTGGAGCGCCGATACGTCGACCCGTCGCTCCTGGTGCGCGTCGATGGCGAGAGCACCGTCCTGCTCGCGATCGAGATGCAAGAGGGGCACAACATCGTGAAGTTCGGCGACGACGTGCGCGCGAAGCTCGCGCAGCTTCGTTCGACGCTGCCGAGCGATCTCGTGATCCAGCCGATCGCCGATCAGCCGGCGCAGGTCCAGCATCGCATGAGCGAGTTCGGACGCGAGTTCCTGATCACGCTCCTCGCGGTGATCCTCGTGACCGTGCTCCTGCTGCCCCTTCGCGTGGCCGCGATCGCGGCGGTCGCGATCCCCATCACGGTCGCGATCACGGTGGCGATCCTGAACGCGGTCGGCATCGAACTGCACCAGGTGACCTTCGCGGGACTCGTCGTCGCGCTGGGGATCGTGGTCGATGACGCGATCGTCGTCGTCGACAACTACGTCGAGAAGCTCGATCACGGGATGAGCCGCTTCGAGGCCGCGTGGCGCTCCCCGACGGAGCTCGCCATACCGGTGCTGGCAGCCACGCTCACGATCGTCGCGTCGTTCCTGCCGCTCGCGTATCTGCCCGGCGCGCCCGGCGAGTTCATTCGCGCGATGTCGTTCACCGTCGCCATCGCGCTCATGGTGTCGTTCGTGGTCGCGATGCTGCTCACCCCCCTGCTCGCGATGACGCTCGTGAAGGCCGGGCTGCATCAGCCGCGCGACGAATCGTCGCCGGCAGCCCAGCGTCGCTCGCCGCTCGATGTGATGCAGTCCGTGTACGAGCGTGCGATGAGCGTGGCGATGCCGCGCAAGCGCTCGACGATGATCGGCGCGGTCGTCGCGTTCGTCGCGGGGCTCGCGCTCATGTTGACGGTTCCGTATCGCTTCTTCCCGCTGAACGAGCGCAATCAGTTCGTCGTCGACCTCTGGATGCCCGCCGGCACCCGCATCGCCGGCACGGACGAGGTCCTGCGTCGCGTGCAGGACGCACTCCGCAAGGAGCCCGAGGTCCGCTCCGTCGCCGCCTTCACGGGTGGAGGCGCTCCGCGCTTCTACTACAACCACAACCCCGAGCCGCCCACGCCGAACTTCGGCGAGCTGCTGGTCAACACCGCATCGCCCGAGGCGACGAATGAGCTCGTGCGCCGCCTGCACGACCGGCTCGGCCAGCTCGCGCCCGAGGGCTGGGTCTACGTGAAGCCGCTGCAGCAAGGGCCGGTCTTCGCGGCGCCGAACGAGATCCGGCTCGTCGGCGAAGACGCGCGACTGCTCCGCACGTACGGCGACAGCATCGCCCGGATCTTCGAGCGCACGCCGGGCAGCGCGTACGTGCACACGGACTGGCGCGACGAGGAGATCGCGCTCGGACTCCATGTGAAGCCGGAGGTCGCGACGCGTCTCGGATTGTCGGACGCGGAGATCGCGAGCCAGCTCGCCGGCGCCTTCGCGGGCGCGCCCATCTCGACGTTCTGGGAGGGGAAACGCGACCTCGACATCACGCTGCGGCTCGACAGCGCCGAGCGGAGCGGCATGGACGATGTCGCGGCGGCGTACGTGGCATCGCCGGCCGGCGGACGTGTGCCGGTGCGCGAGGTGGCAGACGTGACGTCGGAGTTCCGCGCGAGCCGCATCGTCAGGCGCAACGGCGTGCGGACGTTGACGGTGCGCAGCTTCTCCAAGCCCGAGGTTCTCCCATCGATAGTGCTCAGGGCCGCGACGCCGGCGCTCACCGCGCTCGAGCTGCCCGCGGGCATGCGCATCGAGTTCGGCGGCGAGAAGGAAGGCTCGGCCGAGGTCCAGGGTGCGGTGAACGTGGCACTGCTGACGTCAATGGTCGGCGTCTTTCTGATTCTGCTCTTCCAGTTCCGGGTCGTGCGGCATCCGCTCGTCGTCATGACGTCGATCCCGCTCGCGGTCGTGGGCGCGGCGATCGGACTCGTGATCACGGGGAACCCGTTCACGTACACGGCGAACTTGGGACTCAACGCGCTCACCGGCATCGTCGTGCGGAACGCGATCATCCTCGTCGACTACGCGAACGAGCTGCGGCGTGGCGGCATCGACATCGAGACGGCTGCGCTGCTGGCGGGTCGGCGCCGTCTGCGTCCGATCTTCCTCACGACGATGGCCGCGGCGCTCGGCGTCACGCCGATGATCGTTTCGCGGTCGCCGCTCTGGTCGCCGATGGCGAGCGTGATCGCGGTGGGGCTCGTGGTCTCGATGATCTTCACGCTCGTCCTCGTGCCGGTGCTCTACGTCGTCGTCGAGCGGCGCCACGAGCGGCGCGCCGCGCGGCATGCGCTCGCGAGTCATGAGAGCGAAGCGCACGAGCCGCATTTGACCGAGATCGCGGTGGGAGTCGCGGCGATGAGTCCAGCCGTCACCCTCGCGCTGATTCTGTTGGCGCTCGGGCCGACCACCATGATCTTCTCGCGGCGCGCAACCGCGCAGGTCGCGCCGACACGCCAGTCGCCGACGATTTCGGATTCCACGTCGGGGGCGATTCTGCGTCTCACGATCGACGACGCGGTGGCGCTCGCCGTTCGTCAGGGCTATGCGACCCGCCTGGCGAACGCACGCCTCGCGTCGGCCGAGGCGCACGAGCAGGGCGCCGCGGCGAGTCTGCTGCCCCAGCTCGCGGTGACGGGGAATCATCTACGGAGCAGCGGACGCACGACGATCGTCGTCCCGCGCGGCGCGCTGGGCGACGAATCATCCGGAGCGCCGCTGCCGGCGGCGGATCGGCGCTTCGATCAGGGCGCGGCGGCGCTCACGTACGCGCAGGTCTCGCTCACGCAGCCGGTGACGCAGCTCTGGCGCCTCCATCAGGCGAAGGAGCTTGCATCGGCCCAGCGGATGAATGCCGTCGCCGAGCGAACGCGCGCCGAGGCCGATGTCAGGCTCGCGGTCGAGCGACTGTACGCGTCGGTCCTCATCGGTCGAGCGCGCGCGCGTGCGACGGACGCCGCCACGCGCGCCACGCAGCGCCGGAGCGCCGACATGGCGCAGGCAGTCGCGTCGGGTCTCGACGTCAACGCGCGAGGGCTCGATGCGGCGGCGGCCGCGCTCGACGCCGAGTACGCGCACGTAACCGCCGAGGACTCGGTGGCGGATGTCGAAGCCGAATTGCGAAGCGCGCTCGGATTGGCGCCGGGCACTCGAATCGAGCTTGCCATTCCCGAACTAGCGGCGGAGCGGCTCTCGGCGCTCGACGAGTACGTCGCGCGTGCGGAATCGGCGAGCCCGGAGATCGCGGCGGCGCGCGCGACGCTCGAGCAGGCGAAGCGCGCGGTGGCGCTCGCGCGCGCCGACTACATCCCCGACGTCGGCGTAGGCGTGACCTTCACCACGCTGGATGGCGTGAGCTTCCTTCCGCGACGCGCCGTCGGCCTGACCATCCAGGGATCGTGGACGATGTGGGATTGGGGCAAACGCGGATCGCAAGCGCGCGAGCGCAGCGCCGACGAGCAGGCGGCGGAGGTCGCGTTGGCGCTCGTGCGCGATCGCGTATCGGTGGATGTGGAACGCGCGTTTCGAGCGGCGGCTCGCGCGGAACGTGGCGCCGACGTCGCGCGCGCGGCGCTCGAGGCGCGGAGGGCGACACTGAGCATGGTCCGCGCGCGTGATGCGCGGGGATTGAGCGGCGCGGCGGTGCTCGCGGCGGCAGAGGCGGAGATGGCGGCGAGCGAGGCACGCTCGCTGGCGGCGGAGCTACAGACGCGCATCGCGCGCGCCGAGCTGGCGCGCGCGAGTGGTGGAGGATCATGAAGCGCGATCCTACCGACGGCGGAGCCTACGGGTCCGCCGTCCGCCGTGATCGTGTCGACGTAGATCAGCGCATCGTACGCGCGGACCGGCGCGACGCGCACGAGCTGCTCGCCCAAGTTTCCAGTCCGGTTGAGATGCGTGGCGTCGAACTACGTGCGACGGGAGTGCGGGTCGTCACTTGTGCGAGGGCCGCGCCTCACCCTTGATCCCGACGCCGGGATTCACGTCCCCGACCACCTTCCCGTCGCGCACCACGACCGTGCCGTTGACGAGCACGAACGGGATCCCGCTCGACGGCTGCTCCGGCTTCTCGTACGTCGCGTTGTCGATCACCGTGCTCGGATCGAAGATGGCGATGTCCGCGTCGGCGCCGACTTTGATCCGTCCCTTGTTGCGCATCGCGGGCGAGTACTTCTCGAGCCGTTGCGCGGGCAGGAGCGTCATGCGACGAACCGCGTCCATCAGCGTGAGCACCTTCTCCTCGCGCACGAATCGGCCGAGCACGCGCGCGAAGGTGCCGGCGCCACGGGGATGGCCCGTGTTGTTCGCGATCTCGACGCCGTCGCTCGCGATCATCACGCCGGGCGCGCGGGCGGCGGCGTACATCGCGTCCTTCGGGATGACGAAGATCACGATGGTCCCGCCCACTCGGCGATACTTGTCGAACGTCTCGGGCGTGAGACGCTCGCCCGTCTTCACGTAGACGATCGCCTCTTCACGCACGCCGAGTCGGTCCTGCCACCCGGGATCGAAGATCGCGGCCTGGATGCCGGTCGACGCGGCCTCGTAGGGATAGAGCTCGGTGGTGACGTCGACGCCACGCTTCCGCGCGCCCGCGATCATTTCCAACACCACCGGCGTGTCGCTCAGCCCCGTGCTGGTCACGTGCACGATGTGCAGCGACGCGCCGGCGGCCGTGGCATCGGCGATGACCTCCTGCGCGGCGTCGATCGAGCCGGCGTTGATCGCGAGCGACGCGTGTCGCACGTGCACGAACGACGTCACGCCGTACGAGGCCGCCGTCTCGAAGAGGCGGAAGATCTCGTCGCGTCCCGCCGCGGGCGTGTAGGCGAGGCCGAATCCGATCCCCAGCCCGCCTTCGTCGAGTCCACGCGCGATGAGTTGCTGCAGCTGACGGATCTGCTCGGGCGTCGCGCGCTGGTACGCCTGCGGATTCTTGAAGACCAACGTGTCCTGCGCGGTCTTCGCCGCGGCGAGCGACCCGGTCGGCTTCAGCACCTCGGCGCGCGCGCCCCCGTGGCTGACCGTCGCGCCGAAGTTGATCAGCGCCTTGCCCTCGTGCTCCTTGTAGAACTCGGAGACCGGCCACGCGCCACCCTCGAGCTCGAGCGCTGTCGTCACGCCATCGAGCGCCGCGAAGCGATAGCCGCTCGGCGACTGCCAGTGGTCGTGCAGGTCGATGAAGCCCGGGGCGACGACCATCCCCTTCGCGTCGATCGTGTCCTTTCCCACGAGCGACGACGCGCTGATGGCCACGATCTTCGAGCCGCGAATCCCGATGGTGCGCGGCGCATCGAGTCCCGACTCGGGATCCATCACCCGCCCGTGGACGATCACGTGATCGTAGACGGGTCGCTGCGCGAGGAGTGGTGCGGCCGCGACGAGGAGGGCAGCGCACGCGAGCCGCGCGCGCACGCCGTACGCGAAGATCGTCGAGGTCATCACGCCTCGTACGTCGTCGTTCCGCCGACGACGGTGCGGACGATCTTGATGTCCTTGATCTTCTCCGGCGCCACGGTGTGCGGATCCTCCGCGAGCATCACGAAGTCGGCCAGCTTCCCCTCGGCGATCGAGCCCTTGATCGTCTCCTCGTGGGAGGCGTAGGCGCCGTTGAGCGTCGTGACGCGCAGCGCCTCGTCCACGGTGATGCGCTGATTCGCGCCCCACGTCTTCCCGTCCCATCCCGTGCGCGTGACCATGCCCTGGATGCCCATCAGCACCGCGAAGGGGCCGGGGCTGAAGTCCGAGCCTCCGGTGGCGGGCACCCCGGCGTCGAGCATCCAGCGATACGCCATGGCGCGCTTCATCAGATCCTCGCCATAGAACGGGAACTTGTCGGAGTTGTAGTACGCGTACGTGCTGAACATCGCCGGCACGGCGCCGAGCGCCTTGATGCGGCGCACGAGCTCCGGGGTGACGAGCGTGCAGTGCGTGATCTTGGGACGCGTGTTCGTCCGCGGCTCGGCGCGCTGCGCCCGCTCGAGCGCCGTGAGGTACATGTCGATCCCCACGTCGCCGTTCGCGTGGCAGTTCACCTGAATCCCGGCGCGGTGCATCGTGAGCACCCACGCGTCGAGCTGCTCCTGCGTCGGGATGATATTTCCCTTGTAGGGCGGCTGACGGTTCGGGTACGGAACGCTCAGCGCCATCGTGCGCTCCGAGAACGAGCCGTCGACCAAGTGCTCCGACGTCGCACCGATGCGGATCCACTCGTCGCCGAAGCCGGTCTGCATGCCGCTCGCGACCATCCCGCTCAGCACGTCGGCCATACCGAACTGTCGTTCCGTGGGCTCGTAGCTCACGCGATGCCGCAGGTCGCCGCGCGCGCGCACGTCCTGCAGCGCGGCGAGGTCGCCTCCCTCGTGGTGCACGCTCGTGAGCCCGTAGCGCACGAACTGCTTGGAGATGTGCGCGAGCCCGTCGCGCTCGCGCTGCGCGGTCTGCGCCGCCGTGAACGTGGGCCGCTTGCCGACGCGCTCGACCACGTCCATCGCCGCGTCGGTCACGCGCCCCGACAGCTCCCCCTCGGCGTCGCGGTCGAACGTCCCCCCGCGCGGCGGCACCGTCGCCTTCGTCACGTTCGCGAGCGCGAGCGCCTTGCTGTTGTAGAACGCCGTGTGGCCGCCGCGGTGATGCACCGCGACCGGATGCTCGGTGGAGACGCGATCGAGATCCTTCCGATGCAGCGCCCGCTTGTCCTTGAGCTTCGTGTCGTCGAAGAAGAAGCCCTCGACCCACGTGCCGGGCGGCGTCTTCTGCGCGCGCGCGCGGAGCTTCTCGATGATCGAGTCGATGGTGACGAACTCCACCTCGAACGGATTGCCGACGAGCACCTCATAGAGGAGCGTGGTGCCATCGGGGTGGACGTGCGTGTCGATGAAGCCGGGCACGATCGTCATGCCGCGCGCGTCGACCACGCGGGTGCGCGGGCCGGCGAGGGCGCGGACGTCGGCTGACTTGCCGACGGCGACGAAGCGTCCGTGCTTCACGGCGAACGCCTCGGCTACGGGCAGCGGTTTTTCCATCGTGAAGACCTTCGCACCGTGCACGACCAGGTCGGGCGTCGCATCGCGTGCGTCGAAGCGCAGCCAGGAGGGCGCGATGAACGCCGCGGCGGCGCCGGCGCCGGCGCCGAGGAAGGTGCGACGGGTGAACTGGTCGGTCATGGAATCTCCGGAGGGAGCGGAACGGCGCCGCCAAATTACAGGCGGCCACCCGCCTTCCGGCAGAGCACGAGTCGCGCGATGCGCGTCGCCGCAGCGACGCCTCCGCGCAGCTCGCGGCGACAGCACGTTCGCTCGCGAGGTTCTCGCAGCAGCCGATCATCGGCATCTTGAAGGAGACGTCCGGATCGACCCCGAGGCGGCCGGCCAGGAGGTAACTCACCGTGAATGGTGCCCTGAAAGCCACGCTCCAGGCACTGACTCAGTCACGTTCACGGTCCAATCCTGCCCTGAACGCCCTCATGAACGATTACATCGTGTTCCACGAGGAGCGCGTCCTTGCCGGCAGCCTGTTAGTCATAGTTTTCGTACTGCTGAGCGCATTCTTCTGGCATCGGTGGAAGCGGCTGCCTCGCAGTACCGAGCGCGAATCGACATTCGAGAGGAACACTTACTTCGCTTTCGGGATGTCGAGCACCGTCGTCGGGCTGTTGATAGCGCTCATTGTCGCGGTGAATGCGGCCACCGTGTTGCATCCCTGGCCCGGGTTGTCGCTGCTCGTCGACCAGATCGAGACGCCGAAGGCCGGCACACACATGGACAGGCTGTACCAGGCATTCGACAGCTGGTTATGGTCCGGCAGTTCCAGCGTGCCGCCGCTCATCCAACAAAGGCTTCAGGAACGATTCGCGTTGCATACGACGAGGGTCGTCGTGCGTGGCATACTGCTCGTCGCGTTCGCAGTGCTCAGCAAGAAGCTCTGGAGCACGCTCATCGAGCGATCGAGGGCCCGCGAGCATGAGTGGACGCGGAAGGAACGACTACTGCTCGTCTGCGGAGTCGCTTCGGTCATCCTTTCGCTGGTGCTGATGGTATCGGTCGAGGTGAACCTGCGGTGGTCATTCGCGCAGATGACCGTGACACTGCTTTGGGGCTGATCGCTCGAGCTCCAGAGCGCGCATCGAGGCAGCCTGCCTGTATGAGCCGCCGAGCCGCTCCTGCCATCCGGGATCGAAGATCGCGGCCTGGATGCCCGTCGATGCGGCCTCGGACGGATAGAGCTCGGTGGTGACGTCGACGCCGCGCTTTCGCGCGCCCGCGATCATGTCGAGCACCTCGGCGTGTCGCAGGGCGCCGTGCTGGTGACGTACACGATGTGGAGCGACGCGCCAGCGGCGGCGGTATCGTCCAAGACTTCCC